>Ga0116230_10001562_pt1 | contig 21902 bp, 17 predicted proteins | sample S1TSphfallax_3_FD_88678 | JGI IMG/M metagenome (GOLD analysis project Ga0116230, IMG submission 88678) | Host-associated microbial communities from peat moss isolated from Minnesota, USA - S1T2_Fd - Sphagnum fallax MG | ecosystem: Host-associated > Plants > Peat moss > Unclassified | place... | reverse complement strand
GTGAAGTCGTCCCACAGCAGCTGTTCGGTGGAGTAGGGCTGCGTGTTGGGCACGTAGAGTTGGCGCGGTGGCGCTCCGCCATCGTCAATGCCCGTGGCCACGCCGACATTTCGGTCAATATGCAGGAAATAGAGCCCCGCCAGCCAACGCAGGCGTCCGTCGGAGGGCGAGGCCAGGCGGAGCTCGAAGCTTTCGTCGGTCTGCAAGCGATCCTGGTACTGATAGCCGTCGCAGGTGGTGGGCGTGTAGGGGCCGAAGAACGAACCCCCCGGCGTGGCGCCCAGATACTGCGGCAAGGGAAGGGTGACTCCGGCGGCGTTCAGCGCCGCGGTGGAGGCGATGCAGTGGGGCTCTGTGTTGAAGAAGCCGAAGGACGCGCTGGTGCCGTCCGCCAGCAGATTATCGTCAATGCGTGAGTACAGCGCCCAGCCGGTTAGCTTGGCCCAGCCGAAGTCGTGGTCCAGCTTGCCCGACACCTCCACCGTGTTCTGCTGATTGTCGCCAGGCACATCCTGCTGGTCGACGAATTGGTGCGCATTTACGTTCTGATAGAAAGCCGCGTCGCCGGTCACGCTGGCGAAGACGGGGAGGGAGAACACCGCGTTGTAGTTGATCGCGCCGGCGTCGAGCTGGCCGTAACGCGCCTTGAAGTCGAAGGTCGTTTGCGGGTCGATATGCACATAGACACGCGCCGCGATGTCACCGCCCTCGTAGTGATCGGCCGCCGCCTGGGTGGGGTAGAGGGCGTTGGCGTATTGGCCATTGGTCGTGGTGTAATCAGCCGTGAGACTGGCCGAAATGTTGTGGGTGATCGGACCTGCCAGATACAGCTTATCGGTGGCGCTGGCGTAATCGCCATAGGAGGTCTCGAATGCGCCCTCGAACTTATCGCCGGGAATTTTGGTCGTCACGATGATCGCGCCGGCGGCGGCGTCGCGGCCATAGATGGCGCCTTGGGGCCCTTTGAGCACCTCGATCTGCTGGACATTGAAATAGTCGCGGTTGAAGGCGGCTGGATTGGCGAGCTGGATGCCGTCCACGACATTGGCGAAGCTGGGATCGGCGTCACGGGCGCTGTTCACGCCGCGGATATTCACCTGAATGTCGCCCTGCTCGGCCGCGCCATTCACCAGACTGACGCCGGGAACGAGGGCGATGAAGTCGTCGGCGCGCTTGACGCCGGCCTCGGCCATTTCCCCGGCGGTGATCACGGAGATCGAGGCCGGCGTGCGGCGGATGTTTTCGGACCGCTGGAAGGCCGTGACCACGATTTCCTCGACGGCCGTTGGCGCGCTAGGCGCAGGCGCTGTTTCAGCTTTCGCGCCGGCGGCCAGAGCCAGGGCCGACACGCTGGCCATCGCCAGGGCGGTGGTGCGAACCGTGCGGAGACCCGCCGTACGCGGAAGTCGTATCATGGTCAGCCCCCATCGGATGGTCGGGGGCCCCTGCCGCGGTTGCGCCGCTGACGGCTCTCATTACGCCGTCCATTCGCGCCCCCGCGAAGATGTGAGGATTGTATAGAATATCCGGACGGTCAAGCTGATCTATGCCTGATTTCAGGGGCTAAGACCCGGCCGCCCTCACCAGAACCGGCTTCCCGGGCCGCCCTTAAAGGGTCCCACGACGGCGGAAGTGATCCAGCCGCCGTAGAAACCGCCGGGCTGGGGGATGACGGTTTCGCCGTCCACCATGCAGCGATCAAAGGGCGCGGCATAGAAGGCGATGTGGTCGCGAATGGCCGCGAAGGCGGGCGAGGGTCTAGGGTAGCTCCAGCCCACGGCGGCGAGGGTGATGTCGCCCAGGACGAGGTCCCAATAGATCGCCTGACCCTTCCATTCGCAGAGGGAACTGCCCGCCGCGCGTCTCAGGACCCCGGCCCGGATGTCATCACGGGGGATGTAGTAGGTAGGCGGGTGGCTGGTCTCCAGGGTGCGGACGGTCCGGCGGGTGTCGGCCACCACGAGTCCGGCGTGATGAATGGTGATGTGAGCGCTGATGGCCTCCGCCACGGGTGGCCTGGGATAAGACCAGACGCTCTCCTGGCCGGGCCTCACGGGGTCGGGCGTGACCGGAAAAGGTGGCGGGCTCATGGGCGGTCCCAGCGGGCGGCGGCGCGCTGGAGGACGGGGCGGGCGCGCAGGAACAGGCCGTAGGCTCGCTCCAGTAGCCACAGGATCGGCGGCGTCCGCGCGATTAGTCCGAGGGGCCGCAGGAGGGGGATCGCCCGCCACATGGCGGCGAAGGCCGCGGCGCCGGAATAGAGCTGGTCATCCTCCCGCGCATGAAACCGCGCGAGCAGCTGAGCGCGATCCATGGGGCAGGCCGGCGCCGCTGGCCCCGCCACGTCCACGAATTCGATCCGCGCGCCTCTATCGAGGCTGCGCATCGCGGCGATTTCGCGCCTACAGAGAGGGCACTCGCCATCAAACCAAACGGTAACTTTCGCCATGTGGGGCACTTAAGGCGGCGAGACGGCGACCGCCAGCGGGGTGAGCCTAGACCTTCATCCAGGGCTTGGACTTTCCCGGCGACATCGCCGCCTGCTCCCGCTGAAACTTGCCGCCGCGCGGGGGCTTGGGCCGGGCGTCGGCCGCCGCGCGCTTGAGGCGCAGGGCGCGCTGAATGGGCGTCTCGGCGCTTGGGTCGGGCGGCGACTGAGTCATCGGACCATCATAGCACGATTGGGGCGCCGGAGGCGGCGCGTTCACGCGGCGGCGCGGGCCCGGCCCTCCAGCAGCGGGTCAAGCAGCCCTCGCGCCAGGTGGGCGACCACGGGAACGACCACGCCATCACCCGTGATGTGATAGGCGTCCGTATAGCTCCGAGGCAGGCGATAGGTGTCGGCTAGACCCATGAGGCGGGCGGTTTCACGCGCCGAAAGCAGGCGGGAGCGCACCATGTCGCCTTCCACGACCAGGATCATCTGACGGCTGGAGCCACCGCCAGGGGTGCGGAGGCAACCGGCCAGATCGTCGAAGCGCACCTCGGCGCGTTGCTGGCGCCCGCCATCGGGAAGGGTTCGGGTCCGGCGATAGACGGCGCCCACCCTGCGGCGGCCCGAGGCCTTGGCCTGGTCCAGTTTGGCGATGTTCACCGGCGACATGAGGCTGACCAGGCGCGCGGTCTCGGCATCCGTACGCCATGGCGCGTCGACGGGGGCGTCCTCCAGGGCCTGGGCGAAGGTCATGTGCGCCTGTCGCGGCGCGGGAAGCCCCCACCAGAGGGCCTCTGCCCGCAGGCGCGGCGCGAGCCGTTCCACCGCGCGGACAAGGGCGGGGGTGTGAAAGGGCGCCTGAGGGGCCGGCATCGTCAAGCCATCCGGAATCGGAACGTCACGGCGCGCGCCCACCAGGAACAGCCGGGGACGGGACTGTGCGACGAAGAGGGCCGCATCGATGACCAGGGGGCCGAAGCGATAGCCGGCCTCCCCGAAAGCGGCGCAGAGGGCGGCGAAATCCTGGCCGCCATTGGAGGTGATCGCCCCGCAGACATTTTCCAGCGCGATGAGCGGCGGCCCGCGGCCCTCCTTCGCCAAATCGCCCATGAGCCGCCAGAAGGCGAAGACAGTCCCCGACCGCGCTCCCGCGAGGCCCGCCCCCCCGCCAGCGAGGGACAGGTCCTGACAGGGAAAAGAGCCCCAGGCGAGGTCAGCTACGCCCGGCAGATCGGCGCCGGTCAGGGCCGCGATATCGCCCACACGGAGCGCCTCGCCGCCATAATTTTCGCGATAGGCGCTGGCTTTGCGCTCATCAAAGTCGTTGGCGAAGAGGCACGACCAGCCCGGCCCCAGACCCGCCCGGGCCATGCCGCCGCCGGCGAAGAACTCATAGAACCCAAACATGACCTCAAACCCATCATGAATCGGGTAGGTGGCGCCAGAGACGCCTTCGGAGGCTAAGCGGCGCGTTTTTCTTCGGCGGCGCGGGAGTCGAAGTTCTGGCGGGCCTTCGCGATCATGTTCTTGTGGGCGATGGCCCAGGCGCCCAGGGCCTGGACAGGGCCGCGCAGGGATTGGCCAAGCGGCGTGAGCGCATAGTCCACCCGGGGCGGGATGGTGGGGAAAACCGTGCGCGTGACGAGGCCGTCGCGTTCCAGGCCGCGCAGGGTCAGGGTGAGCATGCGCTGAGAAACATCGCCGATCATCCGCTTGAGTTCATTGAAACGTCGGGGGCCCTCGGCCAGCAGCATGACCGCCTGCACGCTCCATTTGTCGCCAATGCGCGCGAGAACATCGGAGACCGCGCGGCAATTGCCCGGCGCGTGGGGCAGGGGCGGCATCTTGGCGGGATCCGGGATGGTCACACTCAGGGAACTGGGTATCAAAATCGTGCCCTCTTGTGGCGAGAAGCCGGTTCTATAACTAGCGTCGGTATCAAATCAATACCGACCGGAGCTCCCACGTGAACCTTCTGCATATCGACTCCAGCGCCCTGGGCGCCAACTCCGCGAGCCGCGCTCTCTCGGCGGCGACGGTGGCAAAGTTACAGGCCGCCCATAGCGACCTCAAGATCACCACTCTGGACCTGGCGGCCACGCCCCTGCCCCACCTGTCCGGCGGCCATCTCATGGCCCGGATGGGCATGGGCGAGCCCCCCGAATTGGCGCATGAACTGGCCGCGGGCGGCGCCGCGCTGGAGGCTCTTATCGCCGCCGACATCGTGGTGGTCGGCGTGCCCGTCTATAATTTCTCCATTCCCAGCACCCTCAAGGCCTGGATCGATTGGGTCTGCGTGGCGGGCAAGACCTTCCGCTACACCGAGCACGGGCCGGAGGGCCTGTTGGGCGGCAAGAGGGTGATCCTCACCATCAGTCGCGGCGGCGTCTATGCGCCGGGAACGCCCATGGCCGCTTTCGAGCATGCCGAAAGCTATCTGCGCATCGTGTTCGGCTTTCTGGGCGTCACCGATCTGGAGGTCATCGTGGCCGAGGGCCTGGCGATTGGCGAGGAGCAGAAAACCGCCGCCATGGCCGGCGCCAACGCGAAGATCGCCGCCCTCGCCTAAAATGCCCGCTTTGGCGGAAATCTCCCCCGCGCCCTCTTGATCCAATGGCGCGTGGAGCCTGGCGCGGCTATAATTTTGAGGTCGCGGGGGGGAGAGAAAGGACGCGCCGTGCCGCCTGGACTCCCCGCGCGCCTCAGCGAGGCGCCTCACTATCCTCGCCCCATCGAGCGTTCGGCCGATAGCTGGGTCCATATCATCGGCCTGTCCGCCGGGATTCTGGGCGGCCTGACCCTCCTGGGGCTGTCGCTCGGTTTCGGACATTTGCGGACGGCGGCGGCGGTTGGGGTCTATGCCCTCTGCCTGATCCTGATGTTCTTCTGTTCGGCGGCCTATAATCTCGCCAGCGCCCGGCGTCGCCCGCTGCTGCGGCGCTTCGACCACGCGGCCATTTTTCTGATGATCGCGGGATCCTACACCCCCTTCACCACCCTTCGGCTCACCGGCGCCTGGGCCATCGGCATGACTGTCGCCGTCTGGTCCCTCGCGCTGGCGGCCGCCGCGGGCAAGCTTTTCGCGCCAGGCCTTGGCAAGGGATTCTGGGTGGTCCTCTATCTTGCCCTGGGGTGGATCGCCGTGGTGGCCATCAAACCTCTTCTGGCCCGGGTCTCGATCGCCGCCCTCATCCTGCTTCTGGCGGGGGGCCTCGTCTATTCCACGGGCGTGATCATCTATCTTCGCCGCCAACTCCCATTCCGGAGGGCCATCTGGCATGGTTTCGTGGTTGCCGCCGCAGCCACCCACTATGCCGCGATCCTCACCGGCGTGGTCCTGGCCAGCCCGATGCATTAGCGTCGATCCGCTCTCGGCGATGCTAAATTCACGCCTCTGACTTCCCGCGCGGATCGAAGGAGGGCGCAGCGCGTTCGGTGACGTGGACCGCGCCTTGCAGCGGTTGTTCGGAGCGCTAAAGGTATGGGCGGTTGAGCGTCCAGGCCGCCAGGGTCGGCGACCTCGCCATGAATTGCGCGCGATGCGGCGCGGTGAACCTCGCCCCTCGCGGGCGAAGCGGCGGACTGTCTCTGGCCTGCGCCCATTGCGGCGCGATTCTTGAGCGCACCTGGGCGAGGAGCCTCGACGCCGCCCTGGCCTGCGCCAGCGCCGCCTTTCTGCTGCTGATCCCCGCCAATCTCTATCCGTTGATGACCACCTATGCCCTGGGCGCCTCGCGACAGAGCCACCTGATATCCACCGCCGGCGCCATGCTGAAGGACGGTCGGCCGGCCGTCGCCGTGGCGATCAGCCTGTTTCTGGTGGTGTTTCCCCTCGTCCGGTTCGGGCTGCTCACCTTGGTGCTCGGCCGCCTGAAGCTTGATCATCCAGCCCCCTGGCTTGGCCGCGCCTTCCGCTGGGCCAATGAGCTGCAGTCCTGGGCCATGGCCGATGTGTTCCTGCTGGCCATGGTTGTCACCTATGCGCGTCTGGCAACGACGATTTCGGTGAGCCTCGACCTCGGCGCCTATTGCCTGATCGGGGCGGGTATCCTGACGCTTTTCACGCGCGCGACTTTGGACAAGGCCGCGATCTGGGAGGCAATCGCCCCCGCGCGCCTTCCGCCCCCCGGACCGACCCTGGCCTGCGAGGGTTGCGGGCTGGTCTTGCCGACAAGCGAGGAGGGACACGCTTGCCCCCGTTGCGCGGTGGTCGTGCATGCGCGCAAACCCGGCGCTGTGCGGCGGGCCGCGGCCCTGACCCTGGCGGGCCTGCTGCTCTACATCCCAGCCAATATCTATCCGATCGCCACCCTGCCCATCGGCTTCACGCCGACCCAATACACGGTGTTGGAAGGGGTGAAGGACCTGATCTCGGCCCACCTTTTGGGTCTTGGCCTCCTGGTCTTCACGGCCAGTTTCCTTATCCCCACTGTCAAGCTGGTGGGCCTCGCCTGGTGCGTGATCTCGGTCGTGCGCCGCTCGGCCAAGCGCCTGGTTCTGAAGTCACGGGTCTATGAGATGGTGGATGAGATCGGCCGCTGGTCGATGATCGACCCCTTCGTGATCGGCGCCTTCGTCCCGATCATGGCCTATAACGACATTATCTCCGCGCGCGCCCAGCCGGCCGTGGAGGCCTTCACGTTCGTGGTCATTCTCACCATGCTGGCCGCCCGATCATTTGATCCCCGTCTCATCTGGGATGCGGCGAGATCAGCGTCATGAGCGGTTTGCCCCGCGCGCGCCAAGTGCTCAGCCGATGGCCAGGTCTGGTCTGGGCGATCCCCATGGCCGCCTTGATCGTCATCGCCTATCTGGGTCTGCGCGTCCTGGCCGATCCGGGCGTCAACGCGGTGGTGGTGCTCAAGAACGCGGCAGGGGCCGCGCCGGGCGACACCAAGGTTATCTATCGCGGTCTGCAGGTGGGCCACGTCACGAATATCACCCTGGATAAGGACGGCCACAGCGTGGACGTGGGCGTGCGCCTGGATGGGAAGGTCAAGTCCGCGCTCCTCGACACCACGGAGTTCTGGCTCGAGGGGGCAAGTTTCAGCCTGACCGACCCAGCCTCGCTACGCGCCGCTGTATCGGGGGTGACGATCGAGATGGCGTCTGGGGTCGGTGGTCGGCCAACCCGCCGGTTCGTGGGCCTCGCCGACCGCCCGGCGGTAATGCCGGACGCCAAGGGGACAACCTACTGGCTCCAGGCCGACAATCTGGGAGCCCTGCGCTCCGGCTCCAATGTGATGTACCGGGGCATGGAGGTGGGCAAGATCGTCGCGGTGGATGTCGAGGGCGCCCAGATCCTGCGCGCCGAGATCTTCGTGCGCACGCCTTATGATCAGCTCGTGCGGCCCGCATCCCTATTCTGGACGGAATCTCCACTGAAGATTTCTTTCAGCGGCGCGGCTATCGGCGCGCAATTTGACCCTTCCGCGGCCCTGGGCGCGGTGACCTTCGAGACTCCGGATGAGTTTCGTGACCAGGCGCCCAGCGAAGCCGGCCACGTCTTCAGCTTATTTCCCGACCAGACCCACGCCTTTGGCGAGGGGGTGGGCCCTCAGGTGCTCTATCGCGCCAATTTCAATGAACCGGCGGGCAATCTGAGTGTCGGAACGCCGGTCAATCTCGGCGGGTTGCAAGTGGGTTCGGTCACCAATGTGGCCATGACCCTGGACCCGGCGACGGGCAAACTGTCGACGCCGGTCACCTTCGCCATCGAGCCCCTGCGCCTGCATTTGCAGGGTGTCACCGCGCCCGCCAGTGGGGACTGGCGGCCCATCGTCAATCGGGCGATGAGCAGTCTGGTCGCCCGAGGCTACCGCGTGCAGCTGGCCCAAAATCCGCCTCTCGTCGGATCACTCTATTTGGCGCTCAGCCCGATCGCGCACGCCAAACCCGCCGCCATTGCCTTTGGTGGGCCCTACCCTGAGATTCCGAGCCACGCCGCTGCGGACCTCGGCGCCCTGGGCGACAAACTCAATGTGCTGATGGACAATCTCGACGATCTTCCCTTGTCCGAGATCGGCGAAAACACCCGTCAGATCACGGCGCGGCTAGCAAAGATCTTCAACTCGGGCAAGATCGACGAAAGCGTCAGCCATCTGGATGACACCCTCGATCAGGCCGACAAGATGGTGCGCGAGGTCCGGCCCCAGGTCGGGCCGTTGGTCACAAAGTTGCGCGAGGCGGCGGACCAGCTGGACCAGGTGGCCGCCTCCGCCAATGGCCTTTTGAGCGGTCATGGCGCCGGCCAGGATGAGGGTGTGCCGGACGCCGTGCGCGAACTGACCAACGCCGCCCGCTCGATCCGCGCCATGGCCGATGAGATCCAGCGTCATCCCGAATCCGTGCTGAAAGGGAAATCCAAGTGAAGCCGCTCCTTATGGCCGCCGCGGCCTTGAGCGCCGGCGCCCTCCTGTCCGGCTGTGGGCACAGTCCCGACACCGCGCTCTTCGTGCTCACCGCCCAGGCGCCCGAGGTCCGCACCGCCTATGCCGGACCGCCTCTCCAGGTGCGCGCGGTGAGGTTACCCCCGCAGTTTGATCGCCCTGAGGTGCTGGACCAGGGCGGCGGTGGCGCGGTGACGCCCCGGACCTTCGCGCAATGGGCGGCGCCGGTGGGTGAGCTGGCCCGCTCAGCCCTCACCTCGGATCTGGTCGCGCGGTTGCCTGAGGGACAGGTCATCTATCCCGACTCGCCCGCGCCGGCCGGCGCCCTCCTCGTCAGCGTGGATATTCTCGACGCCCGCATTTCCGGCGCGGCCGGGTCCGCCGAAGCGAGTTGGTCGGTCATTACGCCCGGCGCTCGCCCGGGCGTGCCCACGGTCGTCGTGAACCACACCGCCAGTCTTCACGTCCCTCCCCAGGGCTTCGGCCCCGCCGGCGACGCGGGCGCCCTCTCGCGGCTTCTCGCCCAGCTCTCTGACCGGATCGTCTCAAGCCTCTAAGAGCCACGAGGCGCCCGCCGCTCTTGCCAGGAGCAGGATTCACCTGGAAAGCGAGACCGCCTACAGACTCGTATCAGCAGGGGAGGGCGCCATGGGAGGGCCTTATGTCGCCGCCATAGATCAGGGGACGACCTCCTCGCGCTGCATGCTGTTCGATGCGGCCGGCGCCGTCGTCGCCATGGCCCAGACGCCCCACCGCCAAATTCACCCGCGTCCGGGCTGGGTCGAGCACGACGCCTTGGAGATCTGGGCCAATGTCCAGGCTGTGGTCGCCGAGGCGCTTGAACGCGCCGGCGCCGCGCCCGCCGACCTGGCCGCCGTGGGCGTCACCAATCAGCGGGAGACCGTGGTCGCCTGGAACCGTACCACGGGCCGGCCCATCGCCAACGCCATTGTCTGGCAGGATACGCGCACCGCCGATCTGGTGGCCGAGCTCTCCCGGGATTTCGGCCAGGATCGTTTCCGCGATGTCTGCGGGCTTCCCTTGGCCACCTATTTTTCGGGCCCAAAACTGCGTTGGATCCTGGACCACGTGGACGGCGCCCGCGAAGCCGCCGCCCGGGGTGATCTGCTGTTCGGCACCATCGACACTTGGCTGATCTGGAACCTCACCGGCGCCCATGTGACCGACGTGACCAACGCCAGCCGCACACTTCTGATGAACCTCACCACCCTGGACTGGGACGCGGAGCTGTTGGGAGAGATCGGTATTCCCCGCCGCGCCTTGCCGCAAATCCTCTCCTCCGCCGAGATCTACGGCGTGGGACGTGGCGTGCTGGCGGGGGCGCCAATCGCCGCGGCGCTCGGCGATCAGCAGGCCGCCCTATTTGGCCAGGGCTGTTTCTCAGCCGGCGAGGGCAAGTGCACCTATGGCACAGGCGCCTTTCTGCTGGTGAACACCGGAGAGGGTCAGGTTCCCTCCCGCCACGGCCTGCTCACCACCGTGGGCTATAAGGTGGGCGCCGCGCCGGCGGTCTATGCCCTGGAGGGTTCGGTGGCTGTCACCGGGGCTTTGGTGCAGTGGCTGCGGGATAATCTGGGTTTCGTCACCGCCGCGTCGGAGATTGAGGCCCTTGCCTCCAGCGTGGACGACAATGGCGGCTGCTATCTGGTGCCCGCCTTTTCCGGCCTCTTCGCGCCGCATTGGCGGCCTGACGCCCGGGGGGCGCTGGTGGGCCTGACCGCCTATGTCACCCGCGCCCATATCGCGAGAGCCGCGCTGGAGGCCACGGCCTGGCAGGTGCGCGAGGTCGTGGACGCCATGGGCGCCGACTCGGGCCGCGCCCTTACCCTGCTCAAGGCGGATGGCGGCATGACGGCTAACAACCTCCTGATGCAGATTCAGACGGATTTGCTGGGGGTCCCGGTGGTGCGGCCCCAGGTGGCGGAAACCACGAGCCTCGGCGCAGCCTATGCGGCGGGCCTGGCCGTGGGATTCTGGCCCGATCTGGAAACCTTGCGGGCGCAATGGCGGGCTGATCGCGACTGGCGTCCAAGCATGACCGCGACCGACCGCGAGGCCGCCTACGCCCAATGGCGCAAGGCCGTAGCGCGAACGCTGGACTGGGTATGACAGAAGGCGGCCCGCACCTTCAACACCCTCCACCTTGCCCGCCCGCCCCCAGGGCGTTACGACCCCCGACCTTGCGGGGATGTGGCCATGGCTGCGGAAAATCTGATCGAGACCCTGGCCCTGGAGACGATCGAGGTGAACCTGTTTCGGGGGCGCGCGCCTTCGAATCAGGGGCCCCGGATCTTTGGCGGGCTGGTGATCGCCCAGGCGCTGCTGGCGGCGTATCGCACGGTGGAGTCGCGGCTCTGCCACTCCCTGCACTGCTATTTTATCCGTCCGGGCGATCCGTCCGTTCCCATTCTCTATGATGTGGACCGCGCCCGGGATGGCCGAAGCTTCACGACCCGGCGGGTAACGGCGATCCAGCATGGAGCGCAGATCTTCAACCTCGCCGCCTCGTTTCAGGACCAGGAGAGCGGTATCGAGCATCAGGACCCCATGCCCGGTGTGCCAGGCCCCGATGACCTGCCGGACGATCCCCGCGCCGGGGAATGGCATCGGCCCATCGAGATCAAGGCCGTGGAGGGGGATTGGGGCAAGCCTGTGGTGGGGGCGCCCGACCAGAATCTCTGGATGCGCGCCGTTGCGCCGCTGGGCGATGACCCCGCCCTGAATCAGGCGGTGATCGCCTATGCCTCCGACATGTCCTTCCTCTCCACCGCCATGCGGCCCCATGGTCTGCACTGGCAGACGCCCGGACTTCAAAGCGCGAGCCTGGACCACGCCATGTGGTTTCATCGCCCCTCCAGCTTCAATGACTGGCATCTCTATGCCCAGCACAGCCCTTCCGCCTCGGGCGCGCGGGGCATGAACTTCGGAGCTATTTACAATCAGGATGGGCGGCTGGTGGCCAGCACAGCCCAGGAAGGCCTGCTGCGTCTCCGGCCAAAGACCTGAGCGCCGCCATCGACGAATGGCGGAATCACGCGACACAGGCCCCTTGCCGGGCTAATGCCCCCAAGGGGCTCACGCGCGGCGCGCAGGGGAGCGTCTCCTTGTTTCATGGACGATCCGTCGGCCCAGGGCTGTGCGCGTGTATGGCGCTGCTCGCGAGTCTCGTCCTGGCCAGTCAGAGTCAGGCCCAGACCTCGCCCGAGCCGCCAAGGCTACAGGCTATTCCGCCCGACGCGCCGCCGGTGGATCCGGAGCTTCTGGCGCCGCTCCAGCCTCTGGATCAGTTCAAGGTCACCACCGCGATAAAGACGGCGCCCCCGCGCGAGACGCCCGACGCCCGTTATGCCGTCACGGTCACGGGCCTCATGACGCCCCGCCTCGCGCGCGGTTTCCGGCGCCTCTCAAGCCTGATGGCGGCCACGCGCAAGGTGGCGTCCGCCGAACAGACCTTGGCCCGCGCCAATCAGGACGTGAAGACGTTGGAGACCCTGCTGCGCTCAGAAGGCTATTATGACGGCCACGCCAGCTTCAAGATTCTGGCGCCCGCCCAACCGGGGAAGCTGGCGATGGTCCAGGTCACGGTCGATGCTGGGCCGCGCTATCGTCTCGGATCGGTGACCCTCACCGGCGCGGAGACGCTTCCGCCGGGCCTGCCGCGAAAGGCCCTCGCCCTGAAGACCGGTGAGCCGATCATCGCGCCGGTGATCACGGCCGCGGAGGCCAATGTGAAGCTTCGCTTGCCCGAGCAAGGCTATCCCTTCGTGAAGCTGGGGGAGCATGATGTCGTTCTGAACCCGGATACGCATACCGGCGATTATCTTCTGCCGGTTGACCCCGGGGCTCGGGCGCGTTTCGGCTCCTTGGTCATTAAGGGCGCGCCTGTCTTTCCACTGGGCCAGCTTGAGGTCTTGCCGAGGTTCCATGCCGATCAGCTCTATGACAGCCGGCTGGTGGAGGATCTGAGGCGCGACCTGATGGCCAGCGGCCTCTTCGCGACGGTGGCCGTCACCAACCTGGACGCCGGGGCCACGACGGCTGACGGCGCGGAGGTGGTGGATATCCAGGTCCAGGGCGCGCCCGCCAAGCCCCACGATCTGAGCGGCTCCATCGGCTATCAAACCGGTCTTGGCGCGACCGCTGAACTGGACTGGACGGACCACAATTTCGCGCCGCCCGAAGGCGCGCTGACCCTTCGCGGCGTCTACGGAACCCAACAATCCCTGGCTGGGATCACCTTTCAGAGCTCGGATTTCCGCCTGCGCGATCAGAGCCTGCAATGGGTGGCCCAAGTGTCCCGCGAGACCTTGGACGCCTATGACGCCGACATCGCCCAGTTCGGCGTCACCCTGGCGCGAACCTCAACGCCGATCTGGCAGAAAGTCTGGACCTGGTCTTTCGGGGCAGAGGCCCTCGCCAGCCAGGAAACCGGCTATGATCCCGCCCTGGCGGAGACAGTGCGGCGAACCTACGAAATCGGCGCCCTTCCTTTGCAGGTGCAATATGACCGCTCCGATGATCTCCTGAATCCCACCCGTGGCTATCGGCTTAGTCTCGCGCCCACGCCGGAATTCTCGCTGGGCGAGGGGGCGCGGCCCTATGTGGAAGAGACCTTCAACGCCACGGCCTATGAGCCGATCCTCAAGGACATTGTCCTGGCCGTTCGCCTGCAATTGGGTAGCATCTTTGGCGCGCCGGTTCAGGAGATCGCGCCGTCTCAGCGGTTCTATGCCGGGGGCGGCGGGTCGGTGCGCGGCTTCGCCTATCAAGGGGTGGGACCGAAAGACCCCGCCGGGGATCCGATCGGAGGGGTATCTTCGACCTTAATGTCCCTGGAGAGCCGTTTCCGTTTTGGAGATTACGGCTTGGTGGCCTTCATCGACAGCGGCGAAATCTACGAGAACCCGACGCCGAACTTCACCGGCCTTCGCTACGGGGCGGGCCTCGGCTTTCGCTACTATACGAGCTTTGGACCCCTGCGCGTTGATGTGGCCACGCCCGTGGGGCGTCGGCCCGGCGACGCGCCCCTGGGCGTCTACATCTCGATCGGCCAGACTTTCTGATGGCCGCGTCCCCGCTTGCGTCTGACGCGTCGCCCCCGAAGGCAAGAGGTCATTGGGTCCTCCGATTCAGTGCAATCTTTGCGGTTGTTCTCGCCGGTCTGATCGCCCTGGCGGCTGCGGTGGGGGTGGGACTGGATACGGCCCCGGGTCATGCTCTGATCGCCGCGGTGGTCAACCGCGTGTCCCTGGGACGCGGGATTACCTTGCGCATCGCGCGCATCGACGGCTCGATTTACAGTCGCATGACCCTGCGCAGGGTGGCGCTAAGCGATCCGCGTGGCGCCTTTCTCACCGCTCCGGACATCACCCTCGACTGGCGCCCCCTCGCGCTGCTCGACGGAGAGACGCGCATTGCGGCGGTGGAGGCGCCCGTGGTTGATGTCTCCCGCGCGCCACAACTCGTTCCTGCTCCGCGAAAGCGCGGGCCCTCCGGCCTTCCCCACATCCATCTAATATTGAAGCGGCTGTCGGTAGGGCGGTTGGTGCTGGAGCCGGCTGTGACAGGTGATCTGCGGATGATCACCCTTGACGCCTCGGCGGAGCTTTTGCGCGGACGAGCCCGGGTCTGGGCGCACGCCGCGGCGGCGCCCCTGCCGGGCCAGTCGGGGAGAGACCAGCTTGAGGCCCACCTGATCGCCCAGCCGGATGCGGACAAACTTGATCTGGCCGCCAACTTGGAGGCGCAAGACGGCGGGGTTGTGGACCGACTCCTGGGGATCAAGGGTCCCTTGCGGTTTCGCCTTCAGGGCGCGGGCGGATGGCGCAGCTGGAAGGGGGAGGCCCAGGCGAGCCTGGGCGGAAAGGCGCTGTTGGCGGCCCGCCTAAACGCGCGAAACGGGGCTTTCCACATCGCCGGGCAGGCGGCGCCGGCGCTGGTCATGGGCGCCCATCCGATGGCGGCTCTTGTTCGCTCAGGGGTCGACTTCGACATCTCCACGCGGCCTGATGCAAAAGCGCTGGCCCTCGCCGCGAGGTTGAATTCCAGCGCGCTTGAAGCTTCAGCCCGCGGAGGCCTCGATCTCGATCAAGGCCGATTCCTGGGGCTTAAGCTTGAGGCCCGCCTGGCCGGTTCCGGCGCGCTGCCGACGGGCTGGGCTGGACGGGACGTGGCGGGCGCCGCCATTCTGCAGGGTCCCTGGGCCGGGCCCGATGCGACCTTCGATCTCACGGCAGGCGAGATCGGCCAGGGCAAGGTCCGCGTGGAAGCGTTCCGCGCAACAGGCGCGGTCAAGACGGCGGGACGGGGCGGGACCACCTTAAATCTGCGCGCGACAGCCGGCGCCCTCAACGGCCTGCCACAGGACGCCCAGAGCTTGGCGAGCCACCCGTCTCTTGACGCCGCCCTGACCTGGCGGGGAGACCGTCTTGTCGGGGGACAGGCAAGTTTCAAGAGCGACCGGGCCAACGCGGTCCTGACCCTGGACCCCAAGGCGCCCCACCCCGCTGGGACCCTCAAGGCCCAGGTTTCCGGCTACCGATTGACCGGGGTCGCGACGGCCGATCTTGGCCTTGACGCGCGCCTTGCCAGCGACGTCGCCGGTCGTCTGGCCATCGAGGGCCTGCTCCAAGCGCATGGCGTCCGCCTCGAGAGCCCCGATCTGCGCGCGCTCATGGGCGGTGACGCCAGCCTGGATGCCCATCTGGCTTTGTCCGCTGACCGGACCCTTCGCCTGTCGTCTCTGAGTCTCGTGGCGCCGCGTCTGAGGATCAACTCGGGCCAGGGCGAGCTGGGACCAGACGGTCGCATCGCGCTGGATGTCCGCGGCGCCGCGCGGGATCATGGCGCCCTGACCCTGCGGGTGGCGGGGACGCTTTCGGCGCCTGACGTCCGCTTGGAAGCCCCTGATCCGGGACTCTATGGACTGACGGCTCTAGACATCGTGGCTCTGGGATCCGCCGGCAATGTCTGGCGCCTTTCCGCGCACGCCAAGGCGCCTCAGGGGCCCGTGGCCCTCGACGCGAGGGTTACCGCGCCCGGTGGTCAGGTCAACCTCGAGATCGGAAAGGCCAGCTTAGTGGGGCTGACGGCGACCGGAAGCGCCCATCAGACCCCGGCCGGCCCTCTGACGGGGGATCTGCATCTGACCGGAGATGGCCTGAGCGGAACGGCGCGTCTGGAGCCCGCCGGCCATGACCAGAGGGTTGTTCTGGCTCTCAAGGCCCGCGAGGCGCGTCTGCCCCTGGGGCCCCTGGTGACCGTCGCTCGGGGCGAGGCGAACCTCGATCTTGTGCTCGCCGGCGGCGGCCCGACGGTCACCGGCGCCATGAGCCTTACCGGGCTCAGGCGTGGCCCGCTCTCCCTTGCGCACGCCAAGGTCGACGTGGCGCTGGCCAAGGGGATCGGCAGGCTCGGCCTCACCGCCGCCGGGTCCCAGGACGCGCCCTTCACGATCGCCACCGCCGCGGATATCGCGCCCGGCGTCATTCGCATCACCGCCTCGGGTTCGGCGGACAAGATCCCCCTGGCCCTGGCCTCGCCAGCCGTGATCCGCCTGACACATGCGGGCTATAGCCTCGATCCCGCGACGCTTGTTTTGCCACATGGGCGTCTGTCGCTCGCGGGGGCGAAGGACGGGGCCGGGGCGAGGGGCGATCTGCGTCTGGAGGGCGTGGACCTCACCATCGCCAAGGTGTTCGGTCCCGATTTGGCCCTGGGAGGGGTGGCGACGGGCGCGGCGCATCTTGATTTCCCGAGCTCCAACGCCCCGCCGACGGGCCGGGTGGACCTGCAGGTGACAGGGTTCACGCGAGCCGCCTCGGCGGCCGTCTCGCCGCCCGTGGATCTCTCCCTGCTGGGCGTGCTCACCCGCGATGATCTTCAGGCCCACGCCCTGATGCGCCGGGGCGGCGCGATCATCGGCCGGGTGCAGATGCGCCTGACACCAGCGGCCGCTGATCGCCATGGGGATTGGGCCACGCGCCTGGAGTCAGCCCGGTTTAGCGGCGGCCTGCGGTATGACGGACCCGCGGAAGTGCTTTGGGGTCTGGGCGGGGTGGCGGGCCCAACTCTGTCGGGCCCGGTCGCCTTGGGGCTGGATGTTTCGGGGAGGGGAGATGCGCCACAGCTTACAGGAGTGGTGAGCGGCCAGGGCCTGCGGTTTGCCGATCCTTCCTCGGGAGCCGTGATCGACCATATGGATGTGGCGGGCGCCTTTAGCGGCTCCCGCCTTGATCTGAACCACCTCACCGCCCGGGCGGGACAGGGGACCATCGAGGCTTCAGGATTCGCCGATGTCTCCCAGGCTGGCGGCTTTCCCCTGGACCTTAAGGTCAAGCTGGCGAAGGCGCGCCTGGCCAGCAATCCCGGCGGCGGGGCCACGGTCTCGGGGACCTTGGAGATGACCCATGACAAGGCCAGGGGCGCCCGGGTCGTCGGCGTCCTGAGCCTTGATCAGGCCAACTATGCCTTGGGCGGGGCCACGGCTGAAGACGTGGTGGAGCTGAGCGGCGTGCGCTGGCTAAACGCCCCGACTCCCGAGGCGGTCGCCGACGACCCGGACGACATTATCGCTCAGACGACCCGCCCCAGCGCCTGGAAGCTGGATGTCTCCGTCAAGGGTGGCAGCCATGTGTTTGTAAAGGGTTTGGGCCTGGAGGCGGAGTTGCGCACCAGCCTTCACGTGGGTGGGGACGCCAAGGACCCCGTGGTGACCGGCGAGGCCGATTTGGTGCGAGGCACCTTCGATTTCGCCGGACGCAAACTGACCCTCTCGCGGGCGATCGTTCGCCTGGGCGGCGCGACGCCGCCCGACCCCAGTCTCGACATCTCCGCCGATACCACGGTGTCCGGGGTCACGGTCACGGTGAATATCGGAGGCACCGCCAACCGTCCTCAGATCACCTTCAGTTCCAGCCCGGCCTTGCCGGAGGATCAGGTTCTGGCGCGCTTGCTGTTTGGGCCTTCGGCGACCACCATCTCACCCATCCAGGCCGTGCAACTCGCCGCCTCCCTCAACGCCCTGCGCGGCGACGGGACTGATCCCGTGGGCAAGGTAGAGAAAGCGATCAAATTGGATCGCCTGAGCGTCTATGCCGCCGATCCGACCCTAGGTCGCGGCACGGCCGTGGGGGCGGGCAAGTACATCAATTCGCGAGTCTATGTGGAGCTGACCACCGACGCGAAGGGCTATGCCGCGACCGAGCTCGAGGTAGCCCTGACAAAGGCGTTCCGCCTGCTCTCTCAGGTCGGCACCACCCTGGGGGGCACCAGCATCAATCTGCAATATACCAAGCGTTATTAGGGTTCACCGGGGCGTCATGAATTATCGCCACGTCTATCACGCCGGCAATTTCGCCGACCTGGCCAAGCACGCGACCCTGTTGGAGCTGCTCGCGAGACTAGAGACTGTTCCGGGCGCCCTGGCAGTCATCGACACCCACGCGGGGGCGGGCATTTACAATCTGGCCAGCCCGGAGGCCTTGAGGACGGGTGAGGCGGAAGCGGGGATCGCGCGGCTGATGTCAGCGCCGAACGCGCCGGAGGCTTTCCGGCCTCTCAAGACGGCTGTGGCGCGCCTCAATCCTCAAGGCGCGGTGCGGCTCTATCCCGGCTCGCCCCGCCTCATTGCCGAACGCCTAGGTCCGGGAGACCGGCTGATCGCGTGCGAAGCCCGAAGCGATGATCACGCCGGCCTCACAGAGGCCCTCAGCGGGTTTTCCGGCGCACAGGCCGTGCTGACGGATGGCTGGACCTACGCGGCCCGCCAATCCTTTAGGGACCGCGCGCGACTGCTTGTGCTTATCGACCCGCCTTATGAGGCGAGCGATGACGCCATACAGGCGGCGGGCCTGTCGCGCCGAATTCTGGCGGCCAACCGGCGCGCGGTGATCGTCATCTGGGCCCCCATCAAGGATCTGATGAGCTTCGACACCCTCGCGGCGCGGATGGAAGATGCCGCTGGGGGGCGTCGGGTGCTCATCGCCCAGGCGCGTCTGCGGCCTCTGACCGATCCCATGCGGCTGAATGGCGCGGCGCTTTTGATCATAAATCCCCCCGACGGGATGGAGGGCCCGGCTCGTGAGATTGTGGACTGGGTCGCGGCAAGCGCCGGCCAAGGGGGTGAGGGCCGCGTGGATTTCGCCGGCCGGGTGGCCTCATAAGCCCTTCTCCATGCCCCGTGAACCATGCTATGTTGCAGTGCAGCATGATCCTGCCCTGGAGCTGAACTCATGACCTGGATGGACAATTTCGATAGCGCCGCCCTCCGCCGCGAGACGGAACGGGCGATGAGATTGCCGGTGGGGCTCGCGAGCCCGCTCTGGCTGGCCTTCGGGGCCGCGGCGAGCGCCGGCGTTGCCTGGTGGTGGATGTCCCGCCTGGGCCGCCATTTCAATCTCGAGGCCAAGATGGCCACCACCCCTCAGCCCGTGACGGACGTCGCGCCGACCAAGGCTCCCGAAACGCCTAAAACCCCCATGGTCAAGGCCGCTCCCGTGGAGGCTGCGCCCATGGTTCTGCCGGACGATGATCTGACCCAACTCGTGGGCGTCGGCCCCAAGCTCGCCGCGGCCCTGGCCGAGCGGGGCGTGACCCGTTTTGCTCAACTGGCGGCGTGGACCGCCGATGAGCTTGCCGCCATCGACTCGGCTCTCAATCTTCGGGGCCGCGCCCATCGTGACAACTGGATCGCCCAGGCCAAGGCGTTTGCGGCTTCCTGAGGGGCGCCCGGGCTCTCGGGAGCACTAAGCCGCCACTCCAGCTTGGGCGTAACCGAGATCGGCGTTAAGGGCGTCCAAGATCGCCACCGCCGCGTCCGCTACTGTTGTGCCCGGCGGAAAGATCAGACGCGCTCCAGCGGCGTGGAGGGCCTCATAGTCCTGAGGCGGCACAACACCGCCCACAACGATCATGATGTCGTCGCGGCCGAGGCGCGTGAGTTCGGCCTTCAACTCGGGGATCAAGGTCAGGTGCCCGGCGGCCAGGGAGCTGGCCCCCACCACGTGTGCGCCCATCTTCACGGCGGCTTCCGCCGTCTCCGCCGGGGTTGCGAAGAGGGGGCCTGCCTCCACGGCGAAGCCCAGATCGTCAAAGCCCGTGGCGATTACCTTCTGGCCCCGGTCATGGCCATCCTGGCCCATCTTGGCCACCAGGACGGCGGGCGGCCGACCATCGGCTTGGCGGAAATCGGCGATCATGGTTCTCGCCCGCGTGATCTTGGGGCCGGACCCCACTGCCGCGCCGTAGACCCCGCGCACCAGTTCCGGCTTGGCTTGGTGGCGGCCAAAGACGTTCTCGAGGGCGAGGCTGATCTCCCCGACGCTGGCCCGAGCTCGGGCGGCGCCCACGGCAAGTTCAAGAAGATTACCGCCGCCACGCGCGCCGCGTTCCAGGGCCGCCAGAGCTGCCTGGCAGGCCGCGCCGTCTCGCTCCTGACGAAGACGCGCTAGCTTTTCCATCTGGCTGGCGAGGACCGCGCTATTGTCCACGGCAAGAATAGGAATTTTGTCGGGCGCCTCTGGCGGGAAGCGGTTCACGCCCACGATCACCTGATCGCCGGAATCGATGGCCCCCTGAATTCGCGCCGCCGACTCCTCGATCCGGCGCTTGGGGATTCCCGCGGCGATGGCCTTGGCCATGCCTCCAGCCGCTTCCACCTCTGCGATGTGGGAGAGGGCCCGCGCTGCCAGATCGTGGGTCAGGCGCTCCACGTAATAGGATCCGCCCCAGGGATCGATGACCCCGGTGAGCCCACTCTCGGCCTGGAGGAAAAGCTGGGTGTTGCGCGCGATGCGGGCCGAGAAATCGGTGGGCAGCGCCAGGGCCTCGTCCAGGGAATTGGTGTGCAGGCTCTGGGTCTGGCCCGCCACCGCGGCCATGGCCTCGATGGTGGTGCGAGCCACATTGTTGAACACATCCTGGGCCGCCAGGCTCCAGCCGCTTGTCTGGGTGTGGGCGCGCAGGGAGAGGGAGCGTGCATCCGCCGGGGCGAAATTCTCTCTCATGAGCCTGGCCCATAGAAGGCGGGCGGCGCGCTGCTTGGCCACCTCCATGAAATAGTTCATGCCCGCGCACCAGAAGAAGGAGAGGCGCGGGGCGAAGGCGTCCACGCTCATCCCCGCGGCGACGCCGGCGCGAACATATTCGACGCCATCCGCGAGGGTATAGGCCAGCTCCAGGTCCAGCGACGCCCCCGCCTCCTGCATATGATAGCCGCTGATGGAGATGCTGTTGAACTTGGGGGTCTCGGCGGCCGTATAGGCGAAGATGTCGGAGATGATCCGCATGGAGGGGGCGGGGGGGTAGATATAGGTGTTTCGGACCATGAACTCCTTGAGGATGTCGTTCTGGATGGTCCCGGATAGGGCCTTGCGGGCCACACCCTGTTCTTCCGCCGCGACGATATAAAGGGCGAGAATCGGCAGAACCGCCCCGTTCATGGTCATGGAGACGCTCATCCGGTCCAGGGGAATGCCGGAAAACAGTGTCTGCATGTCCAGGATGGAGTCGATGGCGACGCCCGCCATGCCCACGTCGCCCCTCACGCGCGGGTGGTCGGAATCATAGCCCCGGTGGGTGGCCAGATCGAAGGCCACGGAAAGGCCCATCTGGCCGGCGGCGAGGTTGCGTCGATAGAAGGCGTTGGACTGCTCGGCCGTGGAGAACCCCGCATACTGACGAATGGTCCACGGGTTGGTGGCGTACATGGTCGGATAGGGGCCCCGCAGGAAGGGCGCGAGGCCGGGATAGCCGCCGGGGAAGTCCAGACCCGCGGTGTCGGCCGGACCATAGAGGGGCTTGAGAGGGATGCCTTCAGCCGTGGGCCACGCCTCTCCCGGCGCCGCGTCCGGCGTGGGGCTGGCGGCCGCGTCGTCGAAGGCCAGGGCGCTGAAATCTGGAAAGCCGCTCATGGCGCGAGGTCCTCCAGGCGGATCGGCGTCAGCCCGGGGCAGTGGCTGTCTGGGCCGGGCGCGGGGGGATCAAAGAGGCCTTGCCCGAGATCAGGCGCGGCGCGCGCGGCGGGCGCCGGCTCGACGGGGGCGAAGTCGGTCACCCCC
>Ga0116230_10001561_pt1 | contig 21904 bp, 20 predicted proteins | sample S1TSphfallax_3_FD_88678 | JGI IMG/M metagenome (GOLD analysis project Ga0116230, IMG submission 88678) | Host-associated microbial communities from peat moss isolated from Minnesota, USA - S1T2_Fd - Sphagnum fallax MG | ecosystem: Host-associated > Plants > Peat moss > Unclassified | place... | reverse complement strand
GGCGATCATGTCGTGTATGCCGCGATAAATGGTCACCAGGTAATCCTCATCGGTCAGCAACACGCTGATGGCGGCGGGAATCGCCTCCTGGCCGCGCGCCGAGTAGTACGGCATCACCATTTTTCCCGCCTTCATGAGGCTGATGAAACGCTCGTCATTCAACCGGATTCGCGCCATTTTCCGGTAGATGTCGACGCTGGTTTTGGCGTCCGGTTGGATCGATTGACCGCTCATACTCTGTCCCCCTTAAGGATCCCTAGCAGGATCGATACTAAGCTAATGGTATGTCTGCATACGATATTCTCTTGAAACTATACCAGAGCCTCGCCGGCGGATGTACCGGCGTGCTGTCGCCGCTACTCGACGATCGCCTGGCGCACCCGGCGTATTTCCGCCGGGCTCAAACCGAGCCCGTGCACGAGATAGCCGTTGACCGACCCGTATTCCCGATCGATCGATTCGAGCGCCGCGCGGATATAGTCCGGATCCGCCCGCCAGAGCGCCCGACGCGAATCCTCCGGCAGCTGCGCGAGCGGGCCCAAAGCCGCCCCGTGTGGCTCGGGCAGCAGGGTTTCCGTCAGCGTGTAATCCTCGATGACGGTCTGCCGCGGCACGCCGACGCTCGTCAGCAGCAGGGCCACCGCGACGCCGGTCCGATCCTTGCCGGCCGTGCAATGCACCAGCAGCGGCAATCGGTGGGCGGCGATCCGGCGGAACATCGCCGCATACTCGTCGTGGTATTCATCCGGCATGTGCGCATAGAAATTGCTGATGCCCCGCCGCGCACCCTCGGCTGTGCCCGCATTCTGGAATATCTCGTGCATGGTATCGGCCAGGCTCACCTTGGGCGAATCGTACACATCGCCAGGAACGTTGAGCCACGCGCTCGGGGCTCGCTTGCGCTCTTCCTCGGTGCGCAGATCGATGACCGCAGCGAGGTGCAAAGAATCGACCTTCAGCGCATCGGCCGGTGTCAGTTTGGAGAGCTCATTGGAGCGATACACCTCGCCGCGGCGCACATGCCGGCCATCGGCGGTTTGATAGCCCCCCACATCGCGAAAGTTGGCGGCACCCGCGAGCCCGAGCGCTACACCGCCCTGCGCGGCGGCGGCAGCGCCATGGGCTAGGGTCATTATCGCCGCCGCCCAGATCGGCAGCTTGCGGATCGCTTTCCACATGACCCCTCCCCTCAAGTGACGACCGCGCTACCGCGATCCAAGACCACGGCATTGCGTTCAACCGCAAGCGCCCGAAAGCGCAGGGTGCTGCCGGCCTTGAATAGTTCAACCCGCAGGGTCTCGCCAGGAAAGACGGGTTTGCTGAACCGCACCGACACGGATCGCAGCCGCGAGGGATCACCTTCGCAGACGGTCTGAAGCAGCGCCCGGGTCGCCAATCCCATGCTGCACAGACCATGCAGGATGGGTTGCGGGAAGCCCGCCCGCGCGGCTGCCGCGGGGTCCGAATGAATCGGATTCAAATCACCGGACAACCGATAGATCAGCGCGCTCTGCGGCAGCGTGCGTAGCTCGATGGAAATATCCGCGGGGCCTTCTGGGATGGGGGTCGGCGGCGGCGGCACGCTGCCGAATCCGCCCTGCCCACCGTCGCCGCGCAGCATGTACACACTGGTGACGTTCGCCAGCGGTTCGCCGCTCGAGCCATCGAACAGTCGCTTGAGCACATACATGACGGCGCCCTTCTCCGCTCCCTTGTCCTCTACCGCGAGGATTTCATATTCACCCCGCACGACGCCCTCGGCGGGCAGCGGCCGCAGGATCTCGAAGCTCTGTTCACCATGCAGAATCTTGATCCAGTCGATCTTGAGCTCTGGCCTGTTCACCCAAAAACCGGGATGTGCCAGGACCACCACGGCTGAGGGCACGGCCTTCAGGCCCTTCTCGTAAACGAATTGCAGATGCTGCAGGTCGGCGGGTCGCTCACCGAACCCCAGGGCGAGCGCATACAGGATGGAGTCCTTGGCGGCATAGCGGTGCTCTATCGGCGCGAGACGCAACGATTCGACGGCCTTGATATCCATGACTACCCCCTAAAACGCGACGGCATCGCGGCCCTTCGTGGCGAGCAGCGCGCGTGCGTCGGCGGGCGATGCGATCGACAACGACAGCTCCTCGAGGATTCGCCGTATCTTCGCCACTTGTTCGGCGTTCGAGACCGCCAATCGGCCTCGTCCGGCATACAGACTGTCCTCGAGTCCGACGCGTACCGAACCGCCCAGGAGAGCGGACAGAGTGACCATCGGCAACTGATGGCGGCCGGCTGCCAGCGCCGAGAACAAGTAGTCCTTTCCGAACAGCCGATCGGCGGTTGCCTTCATTGCCATGAGACTCTCGGGGTCGGCGCCAATCCCGCCCAGAATCCCGAACACCCCTTGGATGAAGAAGGGCGGCTCGATGAGCTTACGCTCGGCGAAGTGCGCGAGATTGTAGAGATGCCCCGTGTCGTAGCACTCGAACTCGAAGCGGGTTCCCTGCTCGCCGAGCGACCGTATCCCGCGTTCCATCTGGGCAAAGGTGTTCGACAGGATGAAATCCCTCGTGCTGTCGAGATACGGGCGCTCCCAGTCGTATTTCCACTCGGTGATCTTGGCGCCCGCCCCCGCAATGTTGAAGTTGAGCGAGCCCATGTTCATCGACGCCACTTCGGGCTTCGCCCACAGGGCCGGCGCTAAACGTTGATCGAGCGTCATGCCGAGGCCGCCGCCGGTGGTGATGTTGATGATGGCATCGCACTGCGACTTGATGATCGGCAGAAATTGTTGGAACAACGCCGGCGATTGATCCGGCCGGCCGTCGGCGGGGTTGCGGGCGTGCAGATGAATCATGGCCGCACCCGCTTCGGCGGCGGCCACCGCCTCGGCCGCGATTTGCGCCGGGGTGATCGGCAGGTGCGCTGACATGCTCGGTGTGTGGATCGATCCGGTCACGGCGCAGGTGATGATCACTTTGTCGGCGCGCATCATGGTGAGTTGACTCCTTCAATACGATTTCGGCAGATCCAGAACCTTTTCGGCAATGAACGAGAGAATGAGCTGTTCGGTGACCGGCGCAATGCGCGGCAGCAGAGACTCGCGGAACAGCCGCTCGACGTGAAATTCCCGCGCATAGCCCATGCCGCCGTGCGTCAACACCGCCTTGGTGGTGGCGTCGAAACCGGCGCGCGCAGCGAGCAGCTTCGCCGCATTCGCTTCGGCGCCGCAGGGCAGCTTGTTGTCGTACAACCAGGCGGCGCGCAGACACATCCAGTAAGCGGATTCGAGCAGGGCCCAGCTTTCCGCAAGCGGATGCTGGATGCCCTGATTCTTGCCGATGGGTCGGCCGAACACCACGCGCTCGCGCGCGTACTTCGCCGCCCGATTGAGCGCATCGCGGCCGATGCCGATGGCCTCGATGCCCACCAGGATGCGTTCCGGGTTCAGGCTGTCGAGCAGATAATAAAACCCCTTGCCGGGCTCGCCGATCAAATCCTCATCGGGAACGAAGTAGTTGTCGATGAAGGTCGCATTCGAATCGACCGCATTGCGGCCCATTTTCTTGATCCGCCGGACCTCGATCGCCTTGCGGTCGAGGTCGGTGTAGAACAGCGTCATGCCGTCGGTCGGTCGTGCGGATTCGGATTTCGGCGTCGTGCGCACCAGCAACAAAATTTTGTGCGCCTCCTGACCTGTGGAGGTCCACATCTTGCGACCCGTGACGCGATAGCCACCCTCGACTTTCTTCGCATAAGTCTTGATGCTGGTCGTATCGAGCCCCGCATCGGGCTCCGTGACGCCGAAACAGGCCTTCTGCTCGCCCTGGATGAGCGGGGTCAGCCAACGGCGCTTTTGTTCCGGCGTGCCGTGCACGACGATGGCATGCGGACCGAAGAGATTGATGTGGATGGACGACGCGGCCGCCTGCGCGCCGCCGCTGCTCGCCACGGCATGCATCATGATCGACGCTTCGGTAACACCCAGATTCGAGCCGCCGAGTTCCTCCGGCATGGTGATGCCGAGCCAGCCGGCCACCGCCATGGCCTTGTAGAACTCCTCGGGAAAGCGCGAGTTCTCATCGCACTCGTGCCAGTAGTCGTCGCCGAATTCGGCGCAGACCTTGCGGACGTTCGCGTCGATCTCCACTTGCAGCGATGTCAGACCCAAGTTCACTTAGATTCTCCCCCGTACCCGGTCGCGGGTACTCCTTGCCAAAAATCCGAGCCTACAAACCCCACTCAGCCAGCGACTCCGCCGCGGGCGCCACCGTTTGCGGCGGCGACGACGGCGTCCGGCTGAAGCGCGGCGAGGGCAGGGGATGGATCGCGCCATCGACCACTTCAAAGCCCTGGCTCGCCACGTTCTGTGGGTGCGCCACGACTTCATCCAGATCGAGCACCGGCGAGACGCAGGCATCGCTGGCATCGAATACCCGCTCCCAATGCTGCCGGCTGTGGCCGGCGAACAGGCCGGCAAGCCGCGCATGCGTGGCCGCCGCCGCGTCCTCGCCCGCCAGGATCTGCGCCATCTCGGCCTCCAAGCCCAGCTTGCGCAGAAAGATCTTGCGGAATTCGATCTCTATCGCCCCCACGGCCATCCAACCGCCGCAGGCACATTGGTAACACCGATAGTAATAAGCGCTGCCGTCGAGAATATTGCCGGCCCGTGCGGCGGGCCATTGGCCGGTGGCCCGCAGTCCGTAAATCATCGACATCAAGAGGCCCGCCCCGCCGAGCATGGCGGTATCGACCACCTGGCCTCGGCCGGAGTTGCGCGTCTCGAGCAACGCCGACACCACACCCAACGCCAGCAGCAATCCACCGCCGCCCAAATCGCCGACGAGATTGAGCGGCGGGAGGGGGCCGGATTGCGCCGACCCACAGGCATACAGCGCCCCGGAGAGCGCGATGTAATTGATGTCATGGCCCGCCGCCTTCGCGAGCGGTCCCGTGCGGCCCCAACCGGTGATGCGGCCGTACACCAAGCGCGGGTTGGCGGCGAGGCACTTCTCGGGACTCAGGTCGAGGCGCTCCATGACGCCCGGTCGAAAGCCCTCGATCATCGCGTCGGCGCGCTCGATGAGCCGGCAAAGATGCTGCTGATCTGCCGGCGATTTCAGGTCGAGCTGCAAGGTACCGGCGCGGCCCCGCTCCAGCACCGGGTTGCGGATCCGCCGTGGGCCTGAATCCGGTCGGGCGATCCTGAGTACGTTGGCGCCGAGATCCGCCAGCATCATGCAGGCGAAAGGCCCCGGTCCGATACTCTCGATTTCGAGCACCCGAATTCCCGCCAGCGGACCGCCGCGTGTCGCAACCGCGCTCTCGACCACGTCAATTCTTGCCCGAGAACAAGTCGCGACCGATGATCTCACGCATGATCTCCGAACTGCCGCCCGCGATGCGCCGCACTCGGGCATCGATGTAGGCGCGCGCAATCGGATAGTCGAGCATGTAGCCGTAGCCGCCGAAGAACTGGAGACATTCATCGACGGTGCGGCACTGCAACTCCGTGCAGAGCATTTTTGCCGCCGCGGCATCGACGGCGGAGAGCTCTTTCTTCATATGCAGCGCGATACAACGATCGACGAACACCCGTTGGGCCAGCGTTTCCGCGTGCAATTCGGCGATCTTGAAGCGGGTGTTCTGAAAGTCGCCGATGTTCTGCCCGAACGCCTTGCGCGTGCTCGTGTAGTCGATGGTCCATTGAATGGCGGTCTCGGCGGCGGTGATGGCCGAAATCGCGATCGTCAGACGCTCCTCGGCGAGCTTGCTCATCGCCATCTTGAAGGCGTTCCCCTCCTCGCCCAAGAGATTGGTCAACGGCACCCGCACGTCCTCGAAGAAGAGCTCCGAGGTATCCTGGGCCTTGAGGCCGATTTTCTTGAGGTTGCGGCCCCGCCGGAAACCCGGCCGATCGGCTTCGACCAGCAGGAAACTCATCCCCCGGGAACCCGCCTCCGGATCGGTCTTGCAGGCCAGCACGATCACATCACAGAGTTGGCCGTTCGAGATGTATACCTTCTGACCGTTGATGACGTAGCCATCGGCATCCCGCACCGCCCGGCAGCGAATGCCCTTGAGGTCGCTACCGGCGGAGGGCTCGGTCAAGCCGAGCGCGCCGATGGCAACGCCGGAGGCGAGCTTCGGCAGCCACTGCCGCTTCTGCGCCTCGCTGCCGAAGGTCGCAATGTAGGTGGCGACCATGTCCGAGTGCACCGCAAAGCCGGGACCGGTCGCCCCGGCGCGCGCCAGCTCCTCGGTGATCACCACATTGAACAGGTAATCCGCCCCGGCGCCGCCGTACTCCTCGTCCAGATTCGGACACAGGAGCCCCGCCTCGCCCGCCTTCAGCCAGAGCTCCCGATCGACCATTCCCTGCTCTTCCCAGCGTTCGTGATGCGGTGTGATCTCCCGCTCGATGAAGCGGCGCACCGATTCGCGGAATTGCAAATGCTCGCCGGAGAACAAATCGCGCGGGATCATTAATCGGTCGCTCCTAGATCGTACTAAAGCATACCATACCTCAGGAGACGGGGTGAACAGCAAGGCCGGCGCGATGCGCGGGGTGCGCGATGGCGCTCAACCGGCGCGCCCGCTCATCGAGGTCGCAACCGCGCAGCTTCGCCACGCCCCATTCCGTCACCACCGCATCGACGTCGTGCTGCGGCACCGTCACCGGCGCGCCGACCGGCAACGCCGGCACGATGCGCGATTGCCGGCCGGATGCGTCGGTCGAGTTGAGCACGATGATGCTGAGGCCATCGGGACAGCGGCGCGCCGCATGCGCAAAATCCGGCAAGCCGCCGGGCCCGCTGATATAGCGGCCGCCCAGCGCTTCGGCATTCACCTGGCCCTTGAGGTCCACCTCCACGGCCGAGTTGATGGCGAATAACCGGGGTATGCGCGCGAGCACCGCGGCGTCGTGCGTCTCCTCCACGCCCGTAAGTTTCAGCCCCGGCAAGGTGCAAAGACGCTGATAAAAAGCCGCCGAGCCGAGCGCCACCGTCGTCGTCAAAGGATCATCGGCGCGCAGCGCCCCGGCGGCGATCACATCGAGCACGGAATCGGACAACATGCCGCTGTGAAAGGCGACATTGCGCAAGCCGGCGACGCCGCGCAGCAGCTGCGAGGGCACCTTCCCCAGGCCGATTTGCAACGTGCACCCGGAGGGAATCAACGGCAGCAGATGCTCTGCGATCTGGTTCGACGCCGCGTTCGCCTCACCCGCAGAGTACTCGGCCAAGGGCGCCGTGGAATCCGCGTAGCACTCGAAGCGCTCGATGGGCACACGCGGCGAACCGGGCAGATCAGGCACATTGGGATTGACCACCGCCAGCACCCGCGAGACCCGCCGCAAGAGGCCCGGCATGAACTCCACCGCCGGCCCGAGCGAGCACAGGCCGTGCGCATCGGGCACACCCACCTGGACGATCACGGTGTCGATCGACGCCTGCGGGCCGGCCAGATGCTGCTGAATGGACGCATAGGACCAGGGGAAGAACTCGATGCGGCCGGCCAGCCACGCTGCCGCGTGGGTCGCCGACAGGAAGAACACCGCCATGCGCCGCTCGGGCGAGATCTGCGTCAGATCGCGCGGATTGATGCCCGGAATGAAGGATGTCACGAAACGGACCGCCGGGGCCATCGAGGCATCGCGCTCGAGCATGCTGGTGAACTCGATGGGCTCACCGGCGGATCCGGCGATGAACACGGTTTCCCGCGGCGTGAGGCGCCGCGCCAGTTCCGGGACACTCACTTGCCTGACCATACTGCCTCTCTTCGCCAGCAAATACCGTACACTAGCGTATCACTGACATTCCACGAGGAACCGACCGCCCCATGCGAAAAACGCCGCGCAAAACCCGCTCCGCCCAGAAGTCGAATGGCGCCGCGCCCCGCAGGGATTCGAAGGCGAGAGCCGCGGCCAGGCTGCTCGCGGCCGCAACTGCCACGGCCGCATCGGCCACGGCCGCATCGACCGCGGCGGCGCCCGCCAACGCGCCGTTGCGCTCGGGCTTCCTCATCCACGACGTCTCGCGCCTGCGGCGCACGGCCTACGATCAGCGCCTCAAGCCCTTCAACATAACCCGCGCCCAATGGTGGGTGCTCGCGAACCTGTCGCGGCGCAATTGCGACGGCATCTCCCAGATCGAACTCGCACGGCTCCTCGATGTCGGCAAGGTGACGCTCGGCGGCTTGATCGATCGGCTCGAGGAAAGCGGCTTCGTCATCCGCGTGCCCGACAAGCAGGATCGTCGCTCCAAACGAATCATGCGCTCACCCGAGGGCAAGGCGCTTTGCGACCGCATGGAGGTCTTCGCCCAAACCGTGAATCAGGAAATCATGAGCGGCATCTCGGAGCACGAACATCGCCTGTTCATCGATGTGCTCACCAAGATGAAACAGAATCTCATCAACATGGATGCCGTGCCCCAGTCGACGCCGCGCAACCGCGAAACGGAGCGCTCCGTCGACGATGCGCTCATCGACTGACACCTTGAGGAATCCCCCATGAGCCACAGCGTGCTGGTCAACGACGGCGATGGCATCCTCGAAGTCATCCTCAATCGGCCGGAGAAGTACAATGCGATTTCCGACGACATGTTGCTCCGCCTGCGCGAGGCGACGGAGCTCTTCGCCTCGAGGCGCGACCTTCGCGTGATGCTGATCCGCGCCAACGGCAAGTATTTCTCCGCCGGCGTCGAAATCAATCCGGAGATTTCTCCCGACGTCGGCGACAGCACCCTCGATGGCCGGCGCTGGTATCGAATGAAATGGCACGCCTTCTTCGATGAACTCGAAGCGGTCGAAAAGCCCATCGTCGCCGCCCATCAGGGTCCCTGTTTGGGGGGTGGCCTCGAATTATCCCTGTCTTGCGATTTCCGCCTGGCGTCGCCCGCGGCGCGCTATGGATTGCCGGAACTCGAGATCGGGGCGCTGCCGGGATCGGGCGGCATCAGCCGCTTGACCCGGCTCGCCGGACCGCATTGGGCGCGCTGGCTCGCCATGGCCGGCGAACAGATCGGCGCCGAGCAGGCCGTCGCCATCGGCATCGTACACGCCGTCTACGACGAAGCGGTGTTCGAGGCCCGGACGCGCGCATTTTGCACGAAGCTCGCCAGCCGCTCCTACGAGCTTCTAGGCCTCGCGAAGCTGTCGATCGAACTGGCCGCCGATCTCGATCGAGCCCAGGCGCGCAACGTCGAACGCATCAGCAACAGTATTCTCTTCACCGGCGCCGAACACAAGGAACTGGTGCGTGCGTTCATGGAACGCCAGGCGGCCAAGCGTCGGGCTCGGGAGCCGTAACCTCAAAGGAGTCACTCGTGGCAGGCGTTTATTTTGACGAACTCACCGTGGGTCAGGTGTTCAAGCATCCGATCCGGCGCACCATCACCGAGGCGGATAATGTCTGGTTCACCTGCATCACGCACAATCCGGCCTACCTGCACCTCGATGAACAGTATTGCCGGGAACACACCGAATTCGGACAGCGCATCGTCAACAGCGCGCTGACCTTGGGACTCATGGTCGGCATCTCGGTCAATGAGACCACGCATGGCACGGCGATCGCCAACCTAGGATGGGATGAAGTACGCTTCCCCCACCCGCTGTTTCACGGCGACACCATCCGGGTCGAAACCGAGGTGCTGGAGTTGCGCGAAAGCAAGTCCAGGCCCAATGCCGGCATCGTCACCTTCCTGCATCGCGCCTGGAATCAGAAGGGCGAGTTGGTGGCGCAGTGCAAGCGCAGCGGCCTGCAATTGAAAAAACCGGCGAACGTCGCTTAGGGAAGCTCTCGAACCCTCAGAGCTGCAGGCCGCCATCGACCGCCAGGCTTTGACCGGTCACGTAGCCGGCTTGCCGCGATGCCAGGAATAACACGGCCCAGGCGATGTCATCGGCCTCGCCGAAGCGCTGCAGCGGCACGAGACGGCGGGTGCTCTCCCGCGTCTTCTCGTCCAGCTTGTCTTGAATGGCGGTCTTGCCGAGGCCGGCATTGATCCACCCCGGGCCCACGCAGTTGGCGCGGATGCCGAAACGACCGGACTCTTTGGCGACTCCGCGGATCAGCATCTCGATGGCCGCCTTGGGCGCCGCCGACAACGCGTCCTTGAGCGGAAAGCGCTCCACGGCGCTGGTGATGACCGCCGTGACACTGCCGCTGCCGCCCTGCGCACGAAAGCAGCGCACGGCGCCTTGGATCAGATTGAACGCCCCGTTCAGATCCGCCTGAATGACTCGCTGCCAATCATCGTCCGGGATGGCGCCGATGAAGTTGAAATCGAATGTGGGGCCGGCCGCGTAGATGACGTGGGCGATGCGGCCGTGGCGAGATATGACCCGCGCGAACAACGCTTGGACCTCCGCGGCAACCGATGCGTCCACCCGTTCGTACTCGCATCGGCCACCGCCAGCGGCTATCTCCTCGGCGAGGACTCGCGCCTTCTCCTCGCGGTGATGATAGGTAAAGACCACGGGGATGCCCGCCGCCGCGAAGCGCCGGCAAATGCCGGCACCGATGCCGCCGCTGCCGCCGACGATGAGGGCGGCGCCGGGCTCGAAGTCCAATGCGGCGCGCGCGGCTAAGTCGGCCGGGCTGCCGGCGCTCAGTCGATTTCTCCCAGCACCGTACCCACCGTATATTCCTGGCCGGGCTCTTTCAATATCCGCAGCACGCCGGATGCCGGCGACGGAATCTCCTCGACGGACTTGTCGCTCTCGAGCGAATACAGCGGTTCACCCTCCGTGACCACCGCTCCGTCGGCGGCCAACCACTCGCTCAAGACCCCCTTGTCCATCGAAAATCCCAGCTTGGGGAGAAGAATTTCACTGCTCATACCGTCCCTCCTCATCAGTGTCCCTGCTCATCACCGCCCTTCCACACCGACGATGCTGATCGCGCACACGCCGTTGTACGGTACGCCGCCGAGATTGTGCGACAGTCCGAGCTGCGGGTCCGCAAGCTGGCGCGCTCCCGCACGACCCTGCAACTGCAGGTAATGCTCGTAGACCATGCGCAGCCCGGACGCCCCGATGGGGTGACCGAAACATTTCAATCCGCCGTCGATTTGGCAGGGGATCTTGCCATCGGCATCGAAGACGCCGTCGAGCACATCCTGCCAGGCGCGGCCGTCCTGCGACACGCCGAGATCTTCCATCGTCACCAGCTCCGTGATCGAGAAGCAATCGTGCACCTCGAGCGCCGACAACTCCCGCCGCGGATCCTTGATGCCGGCTTCGCGGTAGGCCGCGCGGGCGGCGTTGCGGGTGTTCTGCACGTAGGAGCCGTCCCAGTCCGAAAGGCCCCACTCGCGCCCCGAACTCGTCGACAGTTGCAGCGCCTTGACGGTGACGAGTTCCTGTTTGCCGAGCGCCCGCGCCAACTCGGGGGTGGTGACGATTGCACAGGCGGCGCCATCGCTCACGCCACAGCAGTCGAAAACCCCCAACGGCTCGGCGATGATCGGCGCCTTCAAGATCGTCTCCATGTCGACCGGCTTGCGCAGATGCGCTTTGGGATTCTTGGCGCCATTCTGATGACTCTTCCACGACACGCGGCCGATCGCCCGCTTCAAGTCCTCTTTGGAGACGCCATACTTGGCGCGATACCCCGCCGCCAATTGGGCGAAACCGGCCGGCGCCGAACAATACGGCATCCAAAGATCATTCAGCGTGCCCTTGCTGATGCTCGGCAGTCCGCCGTAGCCGGTGTCCTTGAGCTTCTCCGCACCGATGGCAAGCGCGATGTCGACCGCCCCGCAGGCCACTGCATACACGGCACCCCGCAGTGCCTCGGTACCCGTGGCGCACATGTTCTCCACCCGCGTCACGGGGATGCCCTCGAGCCTGAGCGCGGTGGACAATGGAATCGCCGAATTGCCGACCGACTTTTCCATCGCCGAGCCGTACCAGGCGGCGCCGATCTGCGCCCGGCCGATGCCCGCATCGGCGATGGCCTCGGCGAAGGCTTCGTTCAGCAGTTGCTCGGCACCGACATCCCAGCGCTCGCCGAATTGCGAGCAGCCCATGCCGATGATCGCGACTTTGTCCTTGATGCCTGATGCCATCAGGTCTCTCCCGGCGTGAGCAACGGGCTCGCCTTCCAGAAATAACGGTCGAAATGCCGCGCACGGTCGCGCTCCTTGATGCGAAACACCATGTTGAGCGGGGTCCCCACTTCGATTCCCTGGAGGCCCACATCGACGATTTCCATCAACAGTCGCGCGCCCACCGCGAATTGCACCAAGCCGACGTAGAGCGGCGGTGCCGGCGTGTACATCAACCAGTCCGCGGTATACGTCGCCACCGCCGCCGGCTGATCGGCCAGGGCGAAGGGCCGCTGCGAGTCAATCGCACCGCACTTGACGCAGGCCGGCATGCGCGGGAATTGCACCGCCTCACACTGCCGGCACTGACCGCCGACAAAGCCCAGTATCTGGTCCGACGATCGATAGAGCTGCGTCAGTGCCGTCTTGCTGTCGGTCTCGGCGCGCATCCCCCAATCGAGTGCCACGTGCCCCTCGAAGGACAGGAACTTGAGATACGCGCTCTCCTCGATCCGCTCGGCGAGCGATCCGGCGAGGCCGCGATGCCGAGTGGCGCCGCGATGGCTGGTGGCAGGCGCCGACATTTCGAAGGCGACCACCTCACAGCCTTGCGCGAACGAGACGATCACGATCAAGTCGCCGGGCTTGGCGCGTTCCAAGGCTGCGACCAGCAACAGCACGGAGTGAGCCGCGCCGGTGTCGCCGACGCTACCCTGCAAATCCGGCAGGACTCGATCAGCCACCACGCCCGCCAACTTGCCCAGCAGAGTGCCGACCCCCGGCGGACCGCCGGCGACGCCGAACAGCGCCACGTCCGCCGCGCCCCGCTGCACGCGCTCGAGCAGTCGTTTCACGGCCGTCGGCACGATCTTGGCGGCTCCCTCATCGCGGATCCAACGCTCTTCCCAGCCGTAATCAAAGTCCTCGCCGGCCGCCCGAAAGGTGCTGATGAACGGCACCGATACCGTCTCGGCACCGAGGTATGTCGCGATCAATCCCTCGCCATGACCGACGACGAGCGCCCCGGCTCCGCACCCATATTGGAGTTCCTGCACGCTGCCGGGACGCGCCGAGCGCTTCTCCGACGCAATCAACAGGCAGTCGGCGGCGCAACTTGTGTGACAGGCGCGGATCACCGCCGTCAAACCCGCCCGCGTCGATCCGCCGGCATCGGCGGCGGACGTGGCAGCTGGCAGGCGCAGCGCGGCGGCAACCAACACCGCATTGTTCAAGTCCGCGTACGGAGCGGTGGTGCTCGCCAGCGTCAGCTCCGCGATCGGGTCCGCCTCCCTGCCCTTCAGGCAGTCACGCGCCGCCTCGACCGCCATGGTGACGACATCCTCGTCCCAGCTGCACATCGACCTCTCGCCCTTGCCAAGCGCCTTCAGCGCCGGGAAAGCCCACTGGTGCGCCGCCGCGATGGCCGCTCTTTGCAAGCGCCGTCTTGGCACGTACGCACCGAATGACTTGATCCCGATTGGAGTATCGTTTGCCACGCTGTTTTCCTCGAACTCGGGGTCGCATGCTACCACGCAGAAGGTTTCGTCTGCTAGCATACGATATGCTTCTTTTCCGTCTCGCTGAGACCCAAGGCGTTGCAACATGAGTGAAGCCGATCCCACGAGTGAAGTCGTTCGCTTGAGGAGCGAGAATAGAATCGCGTGGCTGGAGCTGAACCGGCCCGAGACGCTCAATGCCATCGATATGAACATGCGACGCCAGCTCGCCGCGGCGCTCGACCAGGTGGCGCGGGACAGCGGCCTGGGTGCGCTGGTGATCACCGGCGTCGGCAAGGCGTTCTGCGCAGGCTCCGACTTGAAGAGTGCGGCGGCGAATCCCGACACCAGCCTGCGGCGCACGGCGCGCACGCTGCTGCATGACTTTCAACCCATCCTCGAGACCATTGCCCGGCTCGACAAGCCGGTCATCGCTGCCGTCAACGGCGCGGCGGTCGGCGTCGGCATGTCGTTGGTCCTGGCCTGCGACCTGGTGGTCATGGCCAAACCCGCGTTCCTGTCCGCCCCCTTCATCAACGTCGGCTTGATCCCCGACGGCGGCGCCGCCTGGTATCTGACGCACCGCATCGGTTATGCGCGGGCTTTCCAAGCGTTGGTCGAAGCCGAGAGGCTGAGTGCCGATCGCTGTTTGGAATGGGGTCTTGCCAACCGCGTCGTCGAGCCGGCCGCACTCGACACCGAGACCCGCGCATGGGCCGCGTCGCTCGCAGCGCGCGCACCACTCGCGCTCGCCCTGACCAAGCGGGTTGCAAGACTGGCGAGCTCCGTGGGACTGTCGGAACTCCTCACCATCGAGGCGGAATTGCAAACCTTTCTCGCTGGCACCGAGGATGCCCGCGAGGCGCTCGCCGCTTTCGGCGAAAAACGCCCGCCGACTTTCCGGGGCAAATGATGCGCTCCATCCTCTTCGTACCGGCGGATAGCGAACGCAAGCTCGCCAAGGGCCTGGCCAGTGGCGCCGATGCGCTGGTCCTCGACTTGGAAGATGCGGTGTTGCCCGACGCCAAGCCCAAGGCGCGGGAGGTGCTCAAGGCTTGGCTCGCGGCGCAACGCGACCGCTCGACCCTGTGGGTCCGCGTCAATGACCTGACCTCCGGTGAGCTGCTGCGCGATCTGGCGACGGTGGTGCCCTCACGTCCGGCCGGGATCATGCTGCCGAAGATCCGGGGTCCGGAAGACCTGACCCAGGTGGGCCACTATCTCGACGCGCTGGAAACCGAGCATGGGCTAGCAATCGGCGCCATCCGCATCTTCGCGCTGGTCACGGAGACCCCCTTGGGCGTTCTGCGGTTGGGCGAATTGGCATGCCAACGTCACCCACGGATCAGCCACGTCAGTTGGGGCGCCGAGGACTTGAGTGCGAGCTTGAGCGCCGGCGATCCGCGCAACGAGGCGGGCGGTTGGCGATCAACCTATGAGTTTGCGCGGACGCAATGCCTGCTGACCGCTCATGCCCTCGATGTCGAGGCGCTCGATACGGTCTATGTGAACTTCAAGGATCAGGCGGGCCTGCGCGCCGCCTGCCAGGCGTCGCGTCACGACGGCTTCACGGGTCGGATCTCCATCCATCCGGACCAGGTGCCCGTGATCAACGAGTCCTTCACGCCGAGCGCGAGCGAAGTCAGCGCCGCACGACGCATCGTCGAGGCCTTCGCAACCGGCATGGGCGCGGTGGCCATCGATGGGAAAATGTATGACGTACCCCACCTCAAAGCGGCGCAGCGGCTGCTCGGCGTGGCGAACCGCGGGGTGTTCCCATGACACCCGCTCACTCGCTCGCTCACACCGAAGAGCAGCGACTGTTTGCCGAAACGCTGCGCAAATTTCTCGAGACCGAGAACAACCTCGAGGCTCGGCGCCGACGGCTGAGTGGACCGAACCCGGACCGCTTGGCGCTATGGCCCGGACTCGCCGGACTGGGCGCGATCGGCGCCGCCTTCGATGAGGCAAGCGGCGGCTTTGCCGGCGATGCCCGCAGCATCGCGATCGCCATGGCCGAACTCGGCCGCGGCCTCGCCGTCGAACCCTTCTTGGGCTGTGCCCTCGTTGCCGGCAGCCTGATCGCCGCGCAGCGCGACGCCACCGCGGCCCGTGACGGCGTCGATCGCATCGTCGCCGGCGAATTGATTGTGGTGTTGGCGCATGATGCGGGCGCCGATCCATTCTCACCGCCGCTGGTCGTCGCCGCGCCGCGTGGCGATGGCTATGTGCTCAACGGCATCGTGCGCTGCGTGCGGCACGCCGATGTCGCACACGAACTCTTGGTGACCGCCCGTCTCGGCGACGAGGTGGCGATTTTTCGTCTGCCCGCCGATTCTCTCGCCCTATCTCCCTATCGGCTGATGGATGGTGCGGGCGCGGCCGACGTGCATCTGGACGCCTGCCCGGTCGGCGAGAGCCAACGGATGACTTTTCACAAGCCCGCCGCCCGGATCCTCGCCGACGCGCTCGAGCGGGGCGTGTTCGCACTCGCCGCCGAAGCGGCCGGTATCGTCACCGCGGCCAATGCCGCGACGTTCCGCTATCTCGGGGAGCGCAAACAATTCGGCGTGCCATTGAGTTCATTCCAGGCGCTGCAGCATCGGGTGGCGGACATGGAGATGGCTGCCCAAGAATTGCTCGCCATGCTGGAACTTGCCATCGTCGGCTTCGCCGCCGATGCCGCGCGACACCGCTCCGAACTCCTGTCCGCGTTGAAAGCCGTTGCCGACGCGACCGGCCGGCGGATCGGCCACGAGGCGATCCAGCTGCACGGCGGGATGGGTGTCAGCGACGAGCTCAACATCAGCCATTACGGGCGCCGGCTCGCGACCATCCGCGCCGAACTCGGTAGTGCCGATGTGCACAAGCAACGTTTCGGCACCGCCGTCGAGATCAGCAACCTGCTCGCGCTCAAGGACACTGCCGAGACCCGTGAGTGGCGCGAATTCATCCGCAAGTTCACCCGCCAGAACCTGCCGGCCGACATCGCCGCGAAGGGCCACCTCGGTTTGAAGATCGACAAGCAAGACTATGTGGACTGGCAGAAAGTACTCCGGCAGCATGGCTTGTTCGGCTGTGCCTGGCCGAAAGAATACGGCGGCGCCGACTGGGATCTGGTCAAACAACTGCTGTTCGTCCAAGAATCCTCTGTCTGCAACGCGCCGATGCTGAGTCCCTACGGCGTCAACATGGTCGGACCCGTGCTCTACACCTTCGGCAGCGACGCCCAACAGCGCCAGCATCTGCCCGGCATCCTGTCGAGCGATGTGTGGTGGTGCCAGGGATACTCAGAGCCGGGCGCGGGTTCCGATCTCGCCAGCTTGAAGACCTTCGCCGTTCGCGACGGTGATGAGTACATCGTCAACGGCGCGAAACTCTGGACCACCGAAGCGCACTGGGCGGACTGGATGCACTGTCTGGTACGGACCGAGCGGAGCGGCAAGCCCCAAGCGGGAATCACCTTTTTGCTCATCGACATGCGCTCCGCGGGCATATCGACCAAACCCATCGTCACCATCGACGGCCTGCACCACACCAACGCCTTGTTTCTCGACAATGTACGCGTGCCGGTCGCGAATCGCGTCGGCGAGGAGGGCATGGGCTGGACCATCGCGAAATACCTGCTGAGCAAGGAGCGCGTCTCGATCGCCGATACGGGTCCCAAGTTAAGACTGCTCGATCATGTCCGCGCCCTGTGGGATGAGGCGACGAGCCAATCCCGGCCGCCTGACGGGATTGGCCGACTGCCTGACGGGATGCGCCACGTTCTCGGCACCGAGCTCGCCGATGTGACGATTCAGCTGCTGGCGCTTTGCACCATGGAGCGACAGTATGTCGACCAATGGTCGGGGGGCGCGCCCTTCGGCGCGGAAGCCTCGATCTTGAAGGTGCGGGGCACGGAGATTCTCCAGCGATTATGTGAGGTCGCGCTGGCGATCGAGGGACCCATGGCCGCCGCCCACGATCCCGCCGATGCGCACCTCCATCCCTCGAAGCCGCAGACACCGGCGCAGCGCGCCAGTCTCTTAGGCTACGAGTACCTTTACAGCCGCTGCTGGTCGATTTTCGGCGGCACGAACGAAATACAACGCAACATCATCGCCCGACAGGCCCTTACGCCGGATCCCAGCTGAACACGTTCATCGAGCGCTCCAGCGGAAAGAAGCTCGGTTTGAACATGGGGAACACCCGGTCGATGACGCTCTCGGCGGTCCATCCCGGTTCACCACTGTGCGCCGTGCGAATCGGCCGGGTGTGATTGAACAGGTAAATCTCATTGGCGCGGACACCGAAGATTTGTCCCGAGATGTCGGCCGCCTGATCCGACAGCAAGGCGCACGTGAACGGTGCGATGTTTTCCGGCTTCATGCGCGAGATGACGCGCCAACGGGCCTTGTCCTCCTCGGTCTGATTCGGTACGCCGGCGATCACCATCGGTGTCATGGCAAACGGCGCGATGCAGTTGGAGCGGACCTTGAAACGCTCCATGTCGAGCGCGATCGCTTTCGAGAGCCCGACCAGCCCCATCTTCGCGGCGCAGTAATTCGCCTGGCCAAAGTTGCCCACCAAACCGGAAGACGACGTCATGTGGACGATGGCACCGCTGTTTTGGTTCTTGAAGTGGGGCGCCGCCATACGCGCCACATTGAAGCAGCCCTTGAGATTGACCGAGATGGACAGATCCCATTCTTCCTCGGACATCTTGAAGAAAATCTTGTCGCGCAGTATCCCGGCATTGTTCACCACGCCGTCGATGCGGCCGAAGGTGTCGATCGCACATTGGACCAGTTTTTCGGCTCCTGTCCATGTCGCCACGCTCTCGAGACAGGCCACCGCCTGACCGCCATCCGCCTTGATCGCCTCGGTGGTCACTTCGGCGGTCGATTGACCGGACTCCAATTTGCCCAGATCGTTGACCACGACCTGCGCCCCAAGCCGCGCCGCCTCGAGTGCGATGCACTCCCCCACCCCTTTGGCGCCCCGGCCGCCGCCGGCACCGGTGACGATGATCACTTTTCCTTCCAGCAGCTGGGTCATTGCAGGTTTCTCCCTTAGGTATAGTTCGCATGCATATTATACGTCTATTTACATGCGCGCGCGCAACCGGGGTGGCTAGGAGTTGACTTGCATCGTGTCCATGCGGCGACTCGATCGTGCTCAGCCGTGATGCCGACCACGTCGCATCATCGGTCAGCATGGCGATGGCCTCCTCCATCCCCTAGCGCAATGCCAACGTGTCGCGCCGCCAGCCGACATCCTGCCAACGGCCGAAATCCGGCAGGATTTCTGGGCTCCCCGCCTGACGCACCAAGGCCAGATCGTCGAGCCTTAACTCCTCGAAACTGCGGTGCAACCGCCCGCGAGCCTTCACCTCTCTGGCGATGAGCAGCAGTCGGCTCGCCGGTACGTAGCCGGCGAAATCTACATAGCCTGCATCGGGGTCATCCAGTCCCGGGCAGAGCACATCGACGGTCCAACTCCCGGCGCTCTCGTGGAACACCCACAGCTCACGCCAGCTCTCGAGCGGCTGGACGGCGAGTACCAACGCCGGGCCTCGCGGGATCACTTGCACTGAAGCCATCCGGACGAGTCCATAGGTACAGCGCTCGATCAGCGCGCCGGCGCGCGGCCGATTGGCGTCATGCAGCGCCACGCAGGTTTGACCCGGATCCCCCGGTGCTGCGCTCAAGGTCAACGATCCTGACTGCGGCGACGGCAAGCCCTCGGCCCAACGAACGGCACCGACGCGAAGGACGGCGTCCAAGTACTCGGCCCGCCGGTCATCACCAAGGGTCTCGGGATGCACGGCGAGCAGCTCGGCACGCGCGCGCTGGGCAGCGGTCCCGGCGGTGCCGCTGGCAATGGCGCCCAGCGTGTCGGCGGCCGGAGCGACGCTTTGTTGCCGGCGCTCATCGCCATAAGCCACAGCGGCCCACACCACGGCGCGACGCGCATGCAGGCGACTGCGGGTCATCGCATCCACGGCGTCGTCCTTGACCAGCTCGAGGAGCCGAGCGCGTTGCAAATCGGCGGCGAGGCGCGCGTTGGGATCGACATCCGCAGCGACGCAATCGGGACGGGTCAGGGCAAGGACGGCGCGCGCTTGCTCGTCGGGCGAAGGCCCAAGCTCAGGGGCGCTCAAGACGCGCTGAAACAACTCACCGTCGTAACAGATCCGCATCCGCCCATTGCGTTCGACGTTGCGCATGCGGATACCGAATTGTTCGACGACCTCCACTTGGGCGGCGAGCCCGCCGGTCGAGCCCGAGCTTGCCTGGGTCCGGTCGCCGCTCGCCGAAGCCCTTTCGGTGCCGGCCGAGGCCCGGTCGGCCAGGCGCTCGGCCATCTGCGCGATGGCATCAAAGGGTTCGGCAGTGAGATCGCGCACCGGCACGGCCTTGAGGTACGCCGCGCCGTAGCTGATGCCCAGCGCTTCGAATCCCGGCATGGTTTGCAGAAATCGCATCACCGCCAAAAGCTCCGGCGCGGCGTTCTCGGAGATCTCGATGGCGCGGCCGGCCGTGCCTTGCAGGTAACCGCCCCGCTCGAGCCGGTGATCGTAGACTTTGAGATAGCCGGCCTGTTCGCCACGAACCTCGAGTACCTCACCCTGCCAAACCCTCGCGAGCTCGGTGCCGTTCGCACGTGGCGCGGCGCGCAGCGCCGCATGATCCTGCACGACGATGGCGAGTGTCGCCGTCAACGCCAGCATCATGGCGAACCACCCGCCTGAGCGGGCGATGAGGAAGCACTGTTGATCGTGGGTGGCGCGTCGACGTTGGGTGGCGCGCCGCCGATGGATGCCGCTTCGACGCCAGGTGCTTGAGCGCTGGTTCGCAAAGCGCCGCCGCCGGCCGCATTCGTTCCGCCGAGCAAGCTCGACCCGACGAACTGACCCGCGGCGGGCATCGGCGCGATGATGACCTGCACCTTGTCGGATAATTTTTCCGCCAAGGTTTGCTGGATCAACAGCGGATAGCGTGTGACCAGCGCCCCCTCACGCTCCATTTGACCGCTGTTCGCCTTGCCGACGAGATCGAGTCGATAGGCCTCCGCCTCGGCGAGCTTCTGCCGTGAATCCGCCTCGCCCTTGGCCTCGATGCGACGCGCCTCGGCCGCGCCTTCCGCGGTGCGAATGCGGGCCACCTTGTCGGCCTCGGCTTCGAGCCGGCGCTGCTCGATCTGCTTCTGCTTGAAGGGCAGGATGTGTTGCATGGTTTCCTCCTGCCCACGCGCGGCGATGACCTCCTCCTGGGCGGACGCCTCCGCGGCCGTTTGCCGCCGCACCTTGTCCGCCTCGGCCTCGAGTTGCTGCTGTTTGACGTCGGCCGTCTTCAACTGCAAGGAGTACTGGATTTTTTCGGTCTCGAGTTCCTCGGACAGCAGCTTCTCCATGCCGGCCCGATAGTCCGGCGGCAAGTCGACCCGCCCCATGTCGATTTCGCGCAGCACCAGTCCCATGGCGGCGAATTTGGGTTTGAGTGCCGCGGCAAGCTCGCGCTGAATCTCCGTCCGACGCTGCGAAAAGATCTCGCGCACGGAGTAACGGGCAAACGTCGGATAGACGATTCCCAACACGGCGGGGGCGACGAGATCCGTGCTGATGTCATCCGGTAAATCCTTCGACGTTTGCGCGAGGCGCACCGGGTCCACCGTCCAGCGAACCGCGAGTTCGACGCCGATCGACAAACCCTCGATCGATTGAAAGGGGGCTCGACCGGTGGCGCTCGCGCAGTCGGCCGGCCGATAGACTTGATCGCGGATGGAGTAGCGACGCACCTGCTGGATCCCCGGCAGGTTGAGAATTGTACCCGCGGTGACCACGCTCACCGAACCGTCGAGCACATTGGTACGCGCGAGGATTTCCCCTCGTCGGACCGACGCCAGTGGGGGATGGGTCCCGAGCCCGAAAAGGATCAAGATCACGATGACGACAATCACAGCGCGGCGAAACATCGAGCACTCCCGTGGCAGAGCCGGACCGGCTCTTCGGCAAGAGTGTTGCCCGACATTCTGGCGGGGCCGTGCGGAAACTGTGACCAACTATGGCAGGCGGTTGCCGTTGTCCCGCGGCTAGAGTCCCGACTTGAAATTTATTCGAACCTCTTCGCCCTCGCCATTCTCGTCGCACCCAAATGCATCCGCTGGGTAAGGCGCGATCGATTCGGCGAGTGGCAAGCGTACCGGTCTTCGCGTCTTTCCCCATGGCTCGATCTCAAGGAAGGTCAAGGTGGTGTCGCGTGCCCACAGGATCACTTCAACTTCGTTATTCCCTGCGGTGCGGCCTATGCCGCTCGCGATGGGACGGCCCTTGTCTCTGGGTTCATCGAAGAAAAGTGAATCGCACCTGCAATCGCAGCCTTC
>Ga0116230_10001560_pt1 | contig 21919 bp, 19 predicted proteins | sample S1TSphfallax_3_FD_88678 | JGI IMG/M metagenome (GOLD analysis project Ga0116230, IMG submission 88678) | Host-associated microbial communities from peat moss isolated from Minnesota, USA - S1T2_Fd - Sphagnum fallax MG | ecosystem: Host-associated > Plants > Peat moss > Unclassified | place... | reverse complement strand
AAATCTACCTTTATTATAATATCATTGGCTTTCAAATGTTTTGGCACATGCTAACAATCATTGAATCTTGTCCCAACTCCACATGGGAAAATGAATGAATTCTTTAGATTGCCCATGATACACTATGTTTTGTAAGATATGATGTAGGTGCTTACATTGCACCCATGTTTCACGCCCGCCCAAAAAAAATGTTGACATGATAACAAAATATATGCAACAACAACATGGGTAATTTCCAATTGTCACATAGAAACACTTGTGGTTGGAGACTGTGTTGTAGATTTGTGCATACCCAGGGGGTTGGACATCTACATAGGGCAAACCAATAGAAGGACTAAACAATTTACCAACCTCCCAGTTGTTGGTGTGATGTTGCATTAATTTAAACATTGAAGGCCTTCTCACCTTCTTGCCACAATGAGATGTGGGCCAACTACTTGCATCCACAGGTTTAATTACATATAATGTGCAAGTTGAAGGAACTTATAAATTGCTTGAAATGGAAGGCTCGCATCTAAATAAATTTCAAAGGTTGTTTTTACGTTTATAGTCAAACAAAAACCCAACCTCTTCCAAAGATGATATACATATTTTTAAGTAAGGTTGACACCATGTTGAATGGGCCATACAATCGAGCCTTGCAACCTAGCAGTGACATATTTTCACGAAGACCCACTTACACAATGCTTGAAATCATTTGGATATAACCAATGCTTGTGGTGCTTGGGAGCCCTAGATTGAAATTGGGCCCAAAAACCATAATAACATGGAGTTGGGGTCCCAAATGTCATCTTGTGTGTATTGATCTTTCATGTGCACTTCACATTGAAGTTTTTTCACCACGTAGAACATTACATTGTAAAACTAAGAGGGCATCAATCAATATGCTAGAGGCCATCCCCACACATAATCTCATTGACAACTATTCCACCTTGAAAAAATATAGGAAACAAACTTTGTGCAACACATGGCGCCCCATGGACATGCAAGTCGTTGACACTCAATATTATAAAACTTGTCTTTAAACCGCTATGCACTTCCACCCAACTTAGGCCAAGTAAAAAGAGCTCACTAACTCGTGGTTATTTAGTGGACCATTTCCACTTGAAGTTGTGCATAGTGGATTATTAGTGGATTTCATGTTGAACTTTTAGTGCATTCATAATGAATTTTTAGTCAAAAATTATAGACTTGAGTGGATGGTAGTGGTGCATGGTGGAATCATAATAGACACCTTGCCACGGGGTCCAAATCACTCATAATTTCCACTAAGAATCCACATGGGTGGAATGGGGTCTTTCCCAACAATGTTGGGTGGAATGTCAAGTGGAATAGGGACAAGTTTTATAATAGTGACTATTTGGTTGACAACCAAAAACGGCCACACAAGGACAAGAGAAATTGATGCAATTTGGCCTATGCAACTTGTCATCTACCTTAGAGAAAAGTCAACATTATGCTTGGTAGAACCAAACACCTCTTCACCCTCCAGATGAGGAGTCATGAATGAGGATTCAAAAACATAATTGTCAACAATTATCATAAGCTTGGAAACATCCTTTCAAACGTGGGCCCTTTTCAAAAGGAATTCATTCCTATCAAGACCTTGCTCGGAAGGACCTCCTTGTAAATAATGTCGATATAAAATGAATTGTTTAAAAATTTGAACATAGTCGTTGTTTGTGATATGTAATTTTAAAACACAAATGCTCAGTGTGTAATGTGGTGGAATTTAAACAAGGTGTTCCCAATCCAAACTTCAAGGATTCAAGGATAATGCTCAGGCCAATTGGAAGGTAGTTTGAATTGTCTATGGTAACAAAGCTCCAAATGAATTGATGGTTGAGAATACGATTTTTTTTTTCATTGGAGTCAATCTTTGGACAAACACACGAAATAATAAATCAAGCCAAAGTTACGAAACAAACATAAGACATTGTGCTATGAATACAAAAATGCCATTTCTTTGGAAGAGGCAAATGTTTGGTATGCAACAATTCGATGTTCTTCGAGGGCCATTGATGAAGCCAAACTTCAAGAGCTGTAGAATTGGCTTTGTTTTTGGCACTTTCATGTGAGACAATGGGGAGGATTTATGATACATGTATTGTTTTCAACCTTCCCACACAATTCTTCTTTCACCCCATCTTTTTAACAACTTCACATCTATGGTACTAGTCATTTAAAAATAGCACAACAAAAACAAAAATTGTTGATTTTTTTTCCAAAAGCACTTCCAAACATGCCCATGTGCGACCTTTTAAAGACAATGCATAAATGTATGGCTTCAACAGTTTGGCAAAAGGGGAGCATGCTTTGTATCTTGTGACATTGAATGACTATGTTCAAGCTTTCAAACAATCAACATTATATTCACATTTCAAGCAAGGTGGTCAACTACATCAAGGGCTTGATAAGAGTGAGTTGCTCTTGCATAAAGCAACCCAATCTCAAGATCTGAAACAACTTATAGACGTAGTTCTAAAATATTCATGGAGATCAACTTACATAGTTAAAATTGCACATATGGAAGGTGAGGAGATCTTTGGCTCTTACAAATGAAAGGTGAACATAGCCCTCAAATTAGAAGGGGATTCACATAGGCATGACCATGTGAGTTTTTTCCATCCTTTTGTAAACCATACAATTGTTAAATCAAGTGTGGAAATTGAGCAACTTGGGGCGGATCAAATTTAGGGAGTTATTAAGGTGCTCGAAACTCCATGTGGAGATGGAGTTTGGCATATAGAAAGATGTCCCCCACATTGCACATTCAATGTTTCGTGTTGCAAAAATCCACCAAACATTCTTGTGTTACCAAGATAATTGCCATCTTGACTTCTATTGGTGTCCTTGCCTCAACTTATTCAAGGTTGTGGTCGTAGTTCCGTAGTGCACCCTTAAAATTGCACAAGTTTTGGTTTTATGCAAATGATATGAATTAATGAGTTCACAATACAAGACGCAAGTACATACTAGACAAACCGATTGTTTCAAAAATTTGACCCAATCGAATTGAAACCAATTTCACCCAAGATGAAATCAAGACTCTTGGGGAAACATGATTTGTTTTCAATAAATGATAGCCAATGATTTTTCAAACTCTATTTGGAGGGGAAAGCTCCATTCCTATAAATAGGCCAATGGATGAAATGTCGTGGCCAACATCATGTAATGGTAAGGTTGTTCATCATACAATGCCATCATCATTACAAAATGAGGGTGCATTTCATTATTCCATTTTCACTATACTAGTGAATTCAGTACTTTCCAACTAATCCCCATTTATTGAGACCAACAAATTCACTCAAAATATAGTGAAATCACTTGAAGTATAGGGACACCTTTTGTTGCAGTGCATTGAAAATGTCAAATCTACATTACAATCAATGGGAGGTTGGTTGACTTTTTGAAGCAATTGTAAACCCACCATTAGAGGTTCCCCTTCCTAGATACGAAAAAATCCATATGATTCTATATGGCCAAAGTCTAAACAAGAAACATTATGAAGTTATAATAGGGAATTTCCTAGCTCTCATTTGTTTGGATTTTGTAGCAATGATGTCCAGTTTGTTAGGTCGATGAGGGAAGTGGGCGCCTTGTAAACATGTACTATGTTTTGCAACATGTCATGTTTTGTGGGCAATTCAAAAGTTTCATCCATTTTCTAACTCGGAGTTGTGATGAAGTTTGTCATTTGTTAATTCATGATGTAACTATTCATGTGTAGGTAGGAGTACACTTTTAAATTGTTATATAAAAAAAATACAATGAACATTGTCAATTTTAACGCTTGTGATAATGTTATGTGTTTAACTTTTAAATTAGAACTTGCAAACAATGTTATCATTCTAGTTTTATAAACATTATGATAATTGTTCATTCAACATTTTGCTTGGCATGAATGATGTTTCACTGTTAGATAGAAATTAGTTATGAAACTAAGTTAAATGTTCACTAATAATTTAAAACATTGTATTGAAAGATTATGGGAAATGATTCCTAAATTTCAAATTCACTATTCTATATATTTGGACGAATATTATGTATTACTCAACAAAATATTCTTGCCACATCAATATAACATTCTATCCATGTGGATGGAAATTTTTTTTTAATGTGGAAAATATTTGGTTTACGTGGCAAGAATATTTTTTAAAGATTTTGTGCTACTCACATGCTCACCACTCACACTCAAAGAATCACATGGTAGCTATGTTGTTGTTGTTTCACCCTTCATGAATAGAATGAACTTTCCATGTCCCCTTTGATTGATGACAACATCTTTTAGGTTGTCATGTTTTATTTATTTAATTGAATTTGCTAGTTTGTTAGTTTCATCCTTACTTTTATGAAATATCATTTCTTTTTTTTGCTTCCAATCAATTTTATTTTATTTTATTTTAGGGACTACCATTAACCTTTAGTTTTCATGTAATTCATAAGGGAAAAGGACAAACTTTAAGACTATCCATTGGCTTCTATAAATTTTGAAAGTGCTATTAATGACAAATCAATTTCATTTATTTGGATGGATATTATTGTTCAAATTGCCATATGTTGTCAACAACTTGGAACTAAAGAAGATCTTGGATATGCTTGTGTTATCAATGCTTACATTCCAATTGGATTAAATGTTATCATAGTTGTGTATTCGGCCTTCAATGAATGCTTCCTTTTTTTTTGGATGGAAATCCATCGAAATATCATTTTTTTGTAGTATATTCTATTGTCTAATTTCCCTTTTCTTGGGTTTCTATTTCGTTTCTCTTGGATGTTCATTGTGTTAAATCTTGCATACATCGATCCTATTTAAAAATGGCAACATTTCATACTAAGGGTAAAATTGAACTCACCATCCTTGCTAAACCTTTCAAAATCCTTGTCTTTGAATCGTCATGTTTATCATGACTTTCTCAAATCCATCCAACAATGCATGTATATATGCAAAGACATTTTCTATGTTTAGTGTAGTTGATTACCTAGGCAATGATGCTTGCCCCACATGCTACCTCAAGGTTGAAAGAATTGAACTATGACACATTGTGGGTTGAAAAGTTTGTAGCATTCCACCCACATTTGATGGTGATGTTCTTTTTGAGCTTCCCCTTAATAACCTAGATGGCCATTTTGGTCAAATGCAAGGAATGGATAAAAAATATGACGTCATGTTTGGTGCAAGGTTAAAATGACAAATATTAAAAACGATTTTAACTTTACTTTCTAGATGGCACGATGCTTGGGACATTTGTAATGCTAAAATGATTGTTGTGATTTTTTTTGTTTGCAATGGAAGCTTTTATGAAATTACTCGAAATGGCGATATTGTTCACGATTTTAGTAGATATAGTTTTGTTCTTAGTTTGTCCTATTATAAAATATGTAAAATCATGATGTTTTGTGTGAACACATGTGCAACTTGCATGTATTACATTGTGCACAAGCAAAAGAATTTGACTCAAATAATGATTCATTTAGGTACACATGATCACTTGGTGGTTAAGGGGAGGTGTAAAGATGTTGACCAAATCAAAGCCTTTGTTGAGGAGGAGCTATTTCGCACATTGTTGCCTACCATGTTAATAAATTGCATTGGCCTTTCTTTCAAACATAATGTTCAACAAGGATGGTGAAGGGCAAATGGAACTTTTAAATGGAGACAAATTGCACGAAATGATGGACAAAATCATAACCTATGTTTACATAATGTTAGAAACTTGGTTGCATCATTTAAACATTGGCTAGGTAACATAGGGTACATATATAACATTTTGTCTCTCAAGGCAATAGTGGTTATGATTACATTTAAGACATACATTTCCCAAGACAATAATTTGGAGAAAAAATGTTTTAGTTCAAGATGTTTGTGCATGGAGATGTTAATGGATGTGATTTGTAACCTAGTGGTGAACTCCAAACAACTTGGATCATGTTTGAATCATGTGAAACATGTCAAGGGATGGAAAACCTTTGCTTGCCATGTGTATGATCTAATTTATGGTAAAGTGATGATGATTCTAATATGTGACATGCAATATGAAAATTAAAAACACTGACGTTCAATGTGTTTTGTGGCAAAAGTTAAACAATGTGATGTTAAAAAATGGTGTTCCTAATATAAATTTGTAGGGTTTCATGGCCAATAATGCTCAAACCAATTGGAGTGCAATGAGAATTATCTATAGTAGTGGGGATGCAAATGAGACAATGATTAATAGGGAATGAATATGTCAAATTCACTCAAATCAATTGATGGGCAAACACACAAAGCATCAAATCAAGCTAAAGATGTGAGAACAACACAAGGTTTCATGCTATGAATACAAAAATGCCACATGATTAAAAGAAACAAATGCTCAATATGTAACAAGTCGATGTTGGTTGTATTTCTTTTAAACTATTAACGATGTTGGACTTCCAAAGTTGGAAAATTGGCTTAATTTTTTACTTTTTGTGTCATACAATGGGGAGGAGGATTTATGAAGCATGTTATTTTTTCATCCCTCACACATATCTCATCCCATCCCATTTGGGTGACATGTTGTGGATATGGTATAACTAATTTGAAAAGTCATTTAATGAACATGGATTTTATTTTTTAGAAATTCACTTTGGAAGAGCTTGTAGACATGGCCGCTTGTAACCTATTAGAAATAATGCACAACATATGGCTTCAACAATTAGGGAAAAGGGGAATTTGTTTGTACATTACAACATTTGATGATTATGTTTGAACTTTCAAACAAACCACATTGTATTATCACTTCAAGAAAGGTGGTTGATCTAAACAAAGGTTTTATAAGAATGAACTTTTCTTGCATAGAACAACACAATTTTGTGACCCAAAGTAACTTGTAGAAGCAATTTTGAAACATGCCTTGGGCTAATCCTTCACAATTAAAATTGCACACATGGAAAATCAAAAGATCTTTGGTTCCTTCAAATGGAAGGTAGATTTGCTTTTTGGATTGAAAGGGGATCCACATAGTCATGATTGTGTCAATTATTTCACTCGCATGTTGACACTTAGATTAAAAGATGCCATGTGCAAATTCAATGGCCTTCTAGTAATGTTGATATTTACAAATATATGAATAACATTAATGGAGGTGTTGAAGTCTTGGAAGCTCCATGTGGAGATGGAGTATGGCATTTATAATGATGTCTACTTACATCACATGTTTAGTGTTATACATTGCAAAAACCACCAACCATTTTTGTGCTACAAGGATTATTACCAACTTGATTACCATTAGTGTTCATGTATTTATTTCTTTATTTTTTTAGGTTTGTGGTTTCAATCCCCAAGTAGGTGAAAACATGGTCAAAAGAACTAGGGGTGCCAAGGTGAAAGTCCTTTTCCAATCACTGCACATGACATGTGTCTTTTTTGTTTTGGTTCATAACTTAAAAATTTATATTTTGAATACCCCCTTTTGAATTGCATTTTAGATATAAATATTTTGACTAAAAATTAATCATATCATGAATATTATGGATTCATGCCCTCTATCACATAAACATTAACAACTTTTGTTAAAGGCACATTTTCAAAATCCATAATTTTCAAGGTTAAAAACATTTTTGAGCCAAATGTATTCAAATTGGTTATAAAAAATAAAATCATTAGTTTAAGTCGTTTTGCCCTTTTAATTCTCAATGTTAAAATCCTATTCAATTTTCAAAAGGAATGATGCACATTTGGTAGAAAAAAAGGATGTTTGGGAAAAAAAAAAAAAAGGATTGTCCACTCTTGAGGTTTGAGTGCTTTGAACATGCAAAAATATTTTTGATTTGTGTCAAAATTTGAGCATGTAAAATTTGAAATTAATGGAAAATATTTTCAAAAAAATTATGACAATCCAAAGTATTATGTTTTGCAACCCCACTTTTGGAAGAGTGTGAAGATGACACTCACATTCCCGAAATGGGGACTTTGGAGTCCTCCGGGACTCCCAAAACTTCAGAGTTCGATTTTAGGGGTCAAAACACCTTGCCTAGAAACGTTCTTAATGTCATTGGAAAGCTATTGAAGTGTAGATGTCGAAAATGGCCTCGCATGAGCCATTTGGACATTTGCAGCATAAGTTATGGCAAAAAGAAGGGTCAAGAGTTAAACTACCAGTTTGATTCCCGACCACTAAAAGTCGGGAATCAACCTGACCCCGGTGTGTGCAGATGTAGTGCAACACACCGTTGAAAAGCTCTCAACAAGAGCTACAAGTTTGCTTTAGACCTCATCCCAATCCGAGGTCTGAAGAAAGAGTTATGAACTCACAAAGTCCCGAGAATCCAAACTGGGACAATTTTGGGACTCCTCCTTGGGAGTCTCGGGACAAAAAGCCATTCGAATGTGGGTGCCGCGGAGTAACACAGAGAATACTATGTGGGGGAAGGTGGTGGCTTCCCCCGAGTCTGGGCCATGGTGAGTTTTGTGAATTTATAGTTGCTTGTGACTTGTCTTAGCACCAAGGGTGCTCCCGAATGCGAACTAACCAACTTGTTGGTCGGTTTGATGCAAGTTCGAGTGAGTAACTAAAGCTTGTCCCTCTTCTTAGTTCCATCCTGGAGCTTTAGCACGCCCCTCTACCCCTTTTAGTGTTGAGAGTTGGGAGCGTGTCCTCAAATCCCCACAATTTCGCTATTTTAGAAACCAAGGCCCACCTTGGACCTAATTTGGGACTTGGGAGCGCATCACAAAAATGCAGTTTTAAGGAGTGTCCACTCACTTGAGTGGCCATTTTTTAAATTATGTTTTTACCTAGGTGCACCCTTCAAGGTCCATAAGTTCTAATTCTGTGTAGATGACATGGGGGGTTCAAAGTGTAAACATGAAATTCACAAACTAGTTGTTTCGAATATTTGGCATGTGCAAAAAAACTTTAATCGAACACAAGATGAAGTGAAGTTTTTGGAAGAAACACATTTTGTTTTCAATAAACAATAACCTATCCATCCTTGAAGTTTATTGGGTGGAGAAAACTTTGTTTCAATAAGTTGACCCATGGATGTAATGTTGTAACCAATGACATGAAATGGCAAGGTTATTTGATAGACAATGCCATTGAAGATGTCAAAAATACATTATCATCAATGGGGAGGCTGGCCAATCCTTTGAAGTGATTATCAACCCAATGTTGGATATGGATGAATCTACAAGATTTTGTTTGAAAAAACTTCAAACAAAAGGCAATATGAAGTTATAATTGGGATTTCCCAGCTTGCACTTACTTGAATTTGGTGACAATGATTCCAAATTCATTGGGCTAGTGAAGGAAGTGGGTGCCTTGTATACACATGTACTTGTATTCTAACATGTCATGTTTTGTGGACAATTTTGAAATTTTCATTCATTTCCCAACTTGGAATTGCAAGGAAATTCATCGCTTATTGGCTCATTTTGATAGCTTGTACATAAATAAAAGTGATAATTTGGAATGACATTAGAAGTTGTATGAAAAGGAGTCAAAAGGAATTTGGAGTGTAACCTTAAAAATGATGCTATTGATTTCACTTTTGTAGAAGATTGAAGGATGTTCATTCATAGTTTTGGTTGACATAAATTATTCTTTGTGTTTGAAAAAAATAACTAACAAATTTATTTTAGTTAAATGTTGACTAATAAGGCAAAACATTATATTGAGAAGTTCAATCATATCCCTTGTCCCTAAACAAAGTTAAAAGATTATTTTGTCCATGTGGATGGAATATTCTTGCCACGCAAATATATTATTGTATCAATGTGACAAGAATATTCCATCCACATGGACAATAATATATTTTTAAAAAAATCTTATGTTCACAAAAGTGAAGCTCACATGTTCACAAGCCCACAACACATGTTCACATTCACACCATAGTGACGTTGTGATATACTTGAAACGATGATATAGGGCCATTTTGCTCTTGACTTGTGAAAATACATAATCAAAACAATTTTTTACATTATCATTGTTTCGTACTTAGTATCATCACTGGGAAGATATTTATTCCAGATATATGCATTTGTGAAAGGATTTGTTGCTAGAATCTGCATTTGTGATGTATTTTGTGTAAGCTAAGGTTTTGTTTACTTTTACATTCTACACCTTTGATTCATGTTGTTCGATTCTATGCTTTGCAATTCTCTTTAAAGATTTGATTTTTCATTTGTGGGTTAAAGTTTGATGTATTCATTTATGAGTTGAAGAACGCCCCAACATTTATATTTTAATTGGACACAAACATATTTAATTTGATTTTGAACTTTCAAGTGCATTCATGTTTATACATTTGTCATATAGCTTTTAACTTTTTAATGCAAGTTTTGGGTGTTTCTTGGTAGGAAAAACTCTTGTGAAAGATAAAAATGTTTCTCCCATTTTGTTGCTTGGTCACTCCCAACATCAATTATTTGTTGGACATTGTCAAAAACTTTTCGAGTTATGTTGTAAAATGTCAAAAGAGTTTCATACTCTTGCAAAGTTTGGTTTTCAAGTTTCAAAATTCCAAGTGCATAGAATGTTTATGTGTAGAAAGAATGAGTTTTCATGTTGTTTTTATAAGTGACACACTAAAGGTTGTTATGGGCAAACTAAATTTTTGTGTACATCCTTAGTGCACATGTGTAGATATGTTTTCTTCTTCAATGTGAAAGATGTTAAAGAAATATTAGATCATTGCATTGACAACAAAGGTGCTTTTATGAATGTTTTTGCTCACTACTACATTTGTGCATATGTAATAATCCCTTTAAGATGATGGTATGAACAAAACATTTAAACACATTGATACAAATCTTCCTTTTTCAAAAACCAACGTAATGATATTTTACTATTTAACTTGAAATGCCCATCAATGATAGGACTCATTTCAACGACTTGCTAATTATAATCTCATGTGCCAAGCACCTCATTCTCAAAGGTATCCTACATCAATATGAAAAAAATTAAATCATTTATTTGACTCCTCAACACTTAGATGTCACAAATTTTGTTTAATCAATCCTTATTTGACAAGATCACCTATAATTTAAAATCTTTAATCAATCTCCTTGCAACCCAATCCTATCACCCTAAGATTATCTTCCAATGTTATGTGTATATAAATATTTGAAGCAAGTTCAAATTTTTTTATATTTGAAACTTTACTAACTTGTATTTATTCCCTGCACTAGATAATGACCCACAATTGATTACTTATTAATCAAAAGTGTCCTTAGTTTGATGTATTTATGTTGATTAGTGATTTAGAAACCACCAAGTCATGCTTGCAAGCCAATACTTATCAAGTTAAATTATAGCATATTTCTCCTCTAATCACACATAAATGAATAGTCTTGCAATAGTTAGGTGCAAAACCATTAACCTTATTAGTTGCCTTTCAGCCCATAACTAGTCCTTAGTATATCTACATTATGCATGGAATGCTTGCATCTCAAACTTTGGCAATCTTCACTCTAGACATGAAAGATTTTGGTAGAATCTTTGTAGCAAAGCACAAGGAAAAGACATGAATTTTGTAAATCAGTTTCTAGAGGAAGGGGACATTGGTGCAACAATAACAAAGGGTAGGAAGTGGACACTAAAACCTTGGAGGTATAAACTATTGAAACACTCATTGCTTTTCGTGGGGAGATGGAGCCAAAATTCTTGAAGGACAGCAAAAAAAAACAATGTATGAACTTGAAACCCTAAACCTATATGCATAATAAAGAAACACAAAAAAGTTAAATTCAGATTCATGCATTAGCCTTTGACACTTGCCCTTCCTCCCCCTGTTTTTCCATGTTCGACCTTCTGGAGGTTTGAATCAATGTTGGAAATGTGGTGTACTTGCAATACCTAAATTTGCCAATATAACCCTCATTGTGTATCCTTTCAAAATGACAATACTCACCTGAATCTTTGACAACCTTCACTGTGTATGTTTCGACATTGTAGTACCCTCGTGATAAGTACAAGAATCATCTGACCAAAATCTGGGCACACTATTGTGCAAAATCTGTGTCCTGAGTTTCTGTCAGGTTTCCATAAGTGATGGGAAGACTCAGTCATGATGTTGGCTTAGCAACATGATAAGAAAATAAAGTGCAGCTGAATGTGCTCAATAAGTGTCAGTCATCAGACCATCACCTTCATTGTGGATAGCAGCAACAACTAGCTGCTATAATTTTCCCGCTGAATTCATGAGCTTGACGGTGGGTGTAAATAGAAGCATATAATTTTACCTGCATAGAACTTCATGCAAATAATTAGGTGCACAAATATCTGCAGGGTTTCATAAATTGTTTTTGTGTACAAGAATTTGAGGTGCTTTATACAAGTAAAAGAAGGCTAAGTAGTAGAATGAATTCAGGTGCTCTGCATTTAGAAAGATAGACAGGCAAAGCAATAGGGAGACACTGAGAATGAGTGAATGAAAATGGAAGAGTGAATCACCAATCATCTCTGCAGGAGGACAAAGCCATTGTCAAGCAGATCAACCATACATTCACAGTGCTTCACTGTTGCAGAAACGCCATAAACTGAACCCATGGAATCAAAGTAGACCAGTCCTTCATCCTGAAAGCCTGCATGACTACAAGCTGACAGAGGGGACACAAAAGTAACCTTGCTCATCCATACACCTTCTTCGCACATCCACTCAAAATGTTTATGGGCTTCTTTGGCCTTCCCATGCATAGCATGTAATGACATTCCAAACAACTACATTATGTGTGGGCATAATATGGAAAGACCCATCTGAGTATCCTCTATACTCTCACATTTGGCATACATGTCAACAAGGCTATTGCCAACAAAGCCATTAGACTCAAAACCTTTTTGAACAATCTATTCATGCACATGTCTACCCTCTTCAAGTGCCTCAACACCACTTGCCTTCAGATATGTGACATGGTCTGGCTCCACCCCTTTCTGTTGCATTTGCTCATAAAATGCTATTGTTTTCTGTCCTTGCTCACATGTGCTCAAATGTGCCAGAATCATGGTAGTCCAAGAGACCACATCATGTTTGGCCATCTTGTCAAACACTGTCTGTGCATCCTTGAATGCATGCAAGTGCAAGAGCATTCTAATGGCAAGAACTTAGAATGCATGCATGCAAGTTCTCAATGCATGTTCTTCCCTGCAAGATCTATTCCTGAACATGTCTTCTCTGATCAATTCCTCTACATTGGCACATGCATTGAGAATCCCCACTAGTCTGCAAGGGTCTGACTGCACCCTTTCATGTTGCATTTCTCAATATGGTTGCATTACCTTCTGCCCTTGCCCAAACTTCACATGTCCCAATATAATGGCATTACAAGAGACAACAGTGTGTCTGGGCATGCATCCAGTTGAACACTCTCTCCGCATCATTCATGCTCCCACATTTAGCATGCATATCAACAAAAGGTATTGGCCACAAAAATATTCTCACAAATACCTTCAATGAACTGTTTGTGCACACACCTGCCTTCATCCCATGCCCCTTCACTGGCACATGCACAAAGGTCATAGGCTCTGGCTGCACTTCCTCAAATTGTACTTGTTGAAAGAGTTCCAATGCCTTCTGCCCTTCCCCACATTTTACATGTCCCAGAATCATGGCAGTCCATGAGACAACATTGTGTATTCACATCCTGCTGAATGCTCTCTGTGCCTCTTTGATGCATTTGGCATACATGTCCACAAGGGTACCGGCAACAAAGACATCAGATTTAAGATAGCTCTGACTGATCTGTTCATGAACACACCTCCCCTCATCAATTGCCACTACACTGGTACATGCATTCAGACTGCCAACAAAAGTGCCAAAGCTCCACCCCTTCCCGTTACATTTGTTGAAACAGCTGAGATGCGTTCTGCACCTGCCCACATTTCATATGTCCTAGAATCATGCACAATATGTCATACAAAACCTGCGAGATATGTCAAGATGGGTCAATTGCACATATTGTGCAGACCCTGGTGCCATAGCAGCCACCTCTGCCTTCAACCATGGGGGGTTCCTCTTGTCATCAAGCCAGAGTGCTTCCCATCTCAGATTCTTATTGGGGGGGGGATTGCATCATGCTCAAATTGAGACAGTGACGCACCTCCAGATCCTCAGCATTGATCAGCAATAATAGCATCAGAGAAAGAAGAAAAGGTGAAAAGAAACAGGAAAACACTGGCCAAAACTCTTTAACAAAAGCAGAGGAACGAAAGGAGGAGGAATGGCGATGCACACCAAATAAGAGAAGAAGGTTTCGCGATCCATGTGAACATGATGATCTGCAATTCGTTACTCGGAAACTCGACGACATTCTTATAACAATCTTGTTGTAAAATTGTCTGTTATTAAATTGGTGTCTACATCTGATTTGCAATTTGCTATCTATATATGGAAGAAGTTGGAAGAGAATCAAGATTTGAGTGAAAAGTTCTAGTTTATTTGGAGATGGGTTGTCTGATTGGAATAAGGAGCAGCCTAGGATCTCCAGCCGGAAGAAGTGAGCTGAGAACGAAGTTTTGAATGGCTCGGAAGTGCAACGACCATGCCGTCAACTGGGTCCTACCGCCATAGAATTGCGGACAGTAGGGTGTCCTCAGCATCGCGTAGAGGGATGTTGCAGAAGAATTGTTTTTACTCATTAGAGTTGCCTACATATAGGTTTGGAAGATACCAGCAGGTTCTGATCCACAAAGTCCCAGAGATGAGTGTTATCGGGCGCCGGGAGTCTCCGATAGTTTGTTTCAGTGTACAGCCAACATCGAGATCAAGAAGCGGGTGGCACCAACGTTTGCTCTGGTGGCGCTCTGCTACTAACTGGATTGGCAAGATTGTTGTAGGCAATTGCCAAAGGAAGTTATTTAAAGACTGGAGGAAATGAGGTTGAGGAGGTTGGACAGCCTAATGCTGGAAACGGTGTTACAACTGTCCCAGGCAGGTGCGGCTGGAACTGCTCTTGATGATAGGTTACATGCTCCACTGTGTGGAAGATCTGCGCTTGCAAACCTGTAATGCAAACCCTTTACAGGTTTGCAAGCTTACCCTCCGCCACAAATTAGCCAGTCTGATATTGTTTTCCACGAGCTTTTGAGATATAATATGTGTTCTCTTGAATGTTTGCATCTGACACCAAATTTTTTTGACTTTCAGGCATCAGAAGAGCTGGCAGAATTGGTGGACATCACCTTGGAGTGGGAGACGCAGCTGCATTAACGTGTTCAAATCATGGATCAAGCAGTCCCAGCAGCATCTATAGTCCTGGTAGTCATGGTTGTCTGCTCCTCAAGACATGTGAGGGAGACTGCCAACCATTTGCACAAAAGAAGCACACCCGACATTCAATGAGTGCATTTCCAGTGAACCTGGACTTCCCCATTAAGGATCAATGACCATAGCCAAAGCTTTAAATGACATTCTCCATCACCTTTCCACCATATCCAGCTATGACAGGGATGGGATGCAACCTGCTGGTATGAGTCAACTCTGTGAATTTCCAGTGGATTTTCCTGGAACAGGAATGAATATGTGAGGAGCAAGCATGAAGGAGAAACAAAAGCATCCTAGCAGATCAAGGGGATTTTAAAGAAAGGAGAGCTGGACACAATAGGAGCTGCAATGGGAGAATTGCTGGGAGAGGATTCAATGGCAGCTGATAGACCAACGTTCCTGAAGATTGTGCCAGAGTCAATTTGAAGCAGCAACCAGTTACAGCATGGCTTTGGACCGACTGTGCTTGTGTTGCCTCTCAACATCAGTTGTGAGAAGATCAGCATTTTCTCATCTGAACATGTCTAACCTGCTCTTGTTACCAACAAAACATCAACATCTAATTTGGACAAAGGCTCCAAATCCTGAAATGGACCTGTTATCATATGTCTAACCTGCCCAGTTCCATTGCTTGACTATTTCCATGGTCTCACATCATCTGAAGCAACCAGGCAAACAGCAAAGAAATTATGTGCAGGCAAATGCATGTGCAAAATTCACAGACTGGATGATTGGTGTGGTTGCATTATCATTGTTGCAATCAATCATCGTGTTTTGTGAAGGTATATGGCATTATTGGACCTGGCATTATGGTTTTGGACAAATCTTCTTCATTTGTCCTCCTCCCATGGACAATCTTGCAGGTTACTTTCAAATGAAGAAAGTTTTGTGAATATTTCAAGAAAAATTAAAACTGCTGAGCAGGATAGCATCTTGGTGCTTCTGCTCCTGTTGAACACACCCAACCTTGATGAGATAAAAATGTCTCATGTTACAAGTGAATTTTGACTGCACAATTTTCACACTGTCCACTAGTGAACACAAGTTGTTACCCAGTTACTCTTTTCACAAGTTACTGTAATAGTGGACCCAGTTATAATTTGGTCACTGAAACCATTTGTGACTGAGGACTTCTGAGTCCTTGGGGGAGAGAATCTGTAACAACACATTTAAAGCCTACAACTGCTTTGTTTTCTGGGTGCCATTTTTGTAATATCTGGTGTGATGTGGAATGACATGAGGTTTACTGCAAAAGTTGTTGAAGGGTATAATGCAATTGCAGGTGCCAGCAAGCTCCTCCTGGTTGACCTCTCTCTTCCCTGTTTAGTGGTGGAGCTGCTGCATTTGTGGTCAAGAAAAGAGTTGCATCCTGCACATGGCAATTGCACTTATGATGAAGACATTTCTTTGCAAAAATCTTGGTAATTGCTTTCACTCCTCACAATCCAGTGCATAAGAAGTGCATCCTGAGTGGACCCAAATGCAAATCCCTCTTGACAGCTGAACCTTGAAGTGGACTGAAATCCAATCTCTTTCAAACATCTGAAGTCAACCTAAATTGAATCTCTATTCCACCACGACCTGCTGTGAATTTCTCAGCCATACAATTCCAGATTGAACCCCATCCGAATGATTCATCCACTTGCAATTTACCCTAAAACCCTCCAGAACCCTGACACCCTGCAATCTTGAAAGCTGGAGTGACAGTAATAAATTTGTACAGTTTTTTAGTGGGATTGTGTTGTTGTGCAGATATGCAGTTCATCATCATCCATAAGATTGCTGGAATCTGAACAGAAAGTTGGAAGAATCTGAAGATCTATTGCCAGCAGTAGCAATGAAGGGGCAAAGATCGGATGAAAATGTTGAATGTGAGATTCAAGCTCAAGCACTCACCTGTGAATCAAAGAGGTTTGACCTTCCTTTGCAATGTGTAAATTCTGGTTTTGAAAGATTGGGTGTTTTCAGAGCAGAGAGGTTTGATATTCCTTTGGGATGTGTGTATTCTGGTTTTGAAAGATGGGGTGTTTTTATAGCAGAGTGAATGGCAAGAAAAAAGATAGTAGAAAAGATGGATTTGATGATGGAAAACGGCATAGAAATAGAAGAGGATATGTGTGCCACAGTGGTAATGAGGTAGGAATTCTCAGCAGCTATAGCACAAGTATTTGTGTGCAGTGGTAAGCATTGATGGCTGAGGTTTTGCATGAGCAGTTGCTGGCTCCTTCTCCGATGACCTACTTCACTGCCACTATGTCATCTTTAGATTGTCATCTCAGAAGATGATTGAGCCCCTCCCACAACAGGCAGTTACCACAGCATTATGCAAATTGTTTCTGGCTCTGGCACTTCCTAATACTCCAGCTTCTGTCCACCAATCTAAAAGCAATGCTGTCTTACACTCCATGATCCTTGGTTGACAAACTGTTCTTTATTCTACCTTGTAATACTTGATGCTGTGTTTGAAATCCACCTAAAGGATGGCTTCTGCACCATCAAACAGTCAGTCTGAAAAGACTCACAATTTGCCTGCAGCAAGATGGAGAAAATTTATATTGAACATACGGTTAAGCATAAACTACTTGGTTCAGCATCTTCTCACTCACTCATGAGCAACTTCCAAGTTTTGATGCGATCAATTTCACTGAAGGCCAAGAAAGTGCTTTAGATTCACTCCTCATCAACATTGGAGAGAAAAGGAAACCCACAACACCTCACTTGGACCTCCATCTTTGTCTAACTTGCCATGACCTTTTTGTAATGAAGATCGCATTCCTCCAGGACAAGAGATTGATTGTGAACCTTGAACTATGCAGATCCTCACTTCAGCAATGAGCCCTTGTTCTTATTTTAACCAAAAATATCCAGCCTTGTCAGTGACAGTTTCTGCTCAGATCATGCCTTGAAATCATCCTCCCCCTCTAGCCACTAATTCTCTCAGCACTAATTGGTCCAATTGATAGCCTGGAATCTGTCATCACAGGACTACTCAAGAGGATGTGCAGTCCAATTAGGCCCATCTACAAAGCCACTTCCAAGACCACAGAAGATAGTGCACAGATGGTTGTCTTAGAACATTTCACATTGTCAGGATCTTTCCACACCTGTTAAGCCTCCTATATATTGTGGGTCTTCTACAAAGGATTTTTCCTAAGTGTTGTACTCTTACCAGGTGCCTCCATCAAGTTGCTATGTAAAAGAAGACACATTGACTTCCTCAGTGAAAACTGGAAGCCAGTGGTAGAAGCTGTGACTCCACTTGATGTTTCAAGCTTCCTCCAATGGAGGTTTATTATGATACATGGAGGAAAACTGGAGGCAGAGTTGGTGGTCACGCTTGTCACCCCACCCACCCCACCCTTTGAAGCCAAGGTTATAACCTCTGATTTCATACTTGATGACATGCCAATCAGGATGGATGTTGAGCACCTTGTCCAAATCATTGACAGCCTGAGGGTGCAACTCATTGTCTTTGCATCCAGCTAGTCCTGACCCCTTCTGATATCCTGCATGGAGACCACATTTGCCAAAATGTATTGCACTGGTGCGAGGGCCACGTAGTGTGAACATTGCACCTCCAAAAGTAGGATAAATCGTAGCCCACATTGTGATATCCCAGTTGTATTCATCAAAAGTACAAAAAGGAGTTGCTTGGTCATGAATTCGTTGCCAGACTGAGCGATTGAATGTGTAACCCACATTCCCTACTTTCTCTGCAACCATGTGGTTAAATTGCTCTCCTCTTGATTTTACATCCAGTGGAGCAATGTTTGCAGCAACACAATATGGGCACTTTTCACCTTTGATTTTGGTGAGGTACTGAATTGTCCGATAAGCATTTGGAAGAAGATAGTGATCCTCTTCAATGAACATGATGTGACCATCAAAGTCCTTTGTCTCTGCCAATCCATCCCATACTGTGTTCATCATCCACCACCAATGATGCTTCAGTGAAACAATGCGCACAGCACGGTAGTTTCCATATTGATCCGGATTCCCACTGCAGCCCAGCTTGACAGCATCAACCTTCTCCTCACAATCTCCAGGTGTCACTCCAGGGAAAGAATTTGGAAATATATGTGGTGACCATGGTGCATAGATTTGCTTAACCTGGCACAGAGGTCAGAGCAACAATTGCTTCTTTAAATAGGATTACTGAGTCTAATTGGTAAATTCTGCCATATAAGGGAAGAGATTATGCAGAATTCATATCCATCTTACAGGCAATCATAATGCAAAACTGATTCTTACATGGAGAGGAATGTGACAACCAGGATGTCTGATTTCCCTGTAGATTGGATTGGTGACTTCTGAGTCATAATTTTCTTTATGCATAAAATTCAAGCATTTGGGTACTGGAGTAGAAGAAGGAAACCTGAATTATGCAGGATTCATATCCATCTTACAAATGCAAAACTGAGTCTCACATGGAGAGGAATGTGAGAACCCTGACTGTCTGATTCCAAATGGCTAAATCTGTGAATTCTCTGAGTGCTGATTTCATTTAAGCATACAATCCAAACATCCAGTTACTGGAGCAGAAGAGCAAGCACCTGGCAGAAGTGAATTCCCTGCACAATTGAATCCATCTCCTCAAAGAAACCATCATGGCTCACGATCAGGAGAGTCTCTTCAATACCTTCCACTTCTGATAGCCCTGCAATGACCACCCGCAGATACTCAGGACGGTTGTGCACATATAGTACCACTTTGACATGGTCATCTTTCAGCTTCGGATACAGGCCCTGGTTCCGTGGAGGCAGCAAGTTCTGCTCCATGAGCTTCTTGGATAGTTTATTCTGTGGAGGCAACACAATCCCCCTCTCTTTGAGCTTCTCTAGATCAATAAATCCACTGGTCGTGTTTCTGGAATTCAACAATTCCTCCACCTCAGGGGCTCCGTGGTTCCTAGGGTCGGCACTGTGATGGCTTCTGGATTCATCATTACCCGGAGACTTATGAGTCTTATAGAACCAGATGTAAAATTGGTCCGACCACAACAATGGTCCCACGAGAAACACGAACACCACTACCTGTAACCCTACGAGAAGACACAATTGACGGCCACTGCAGGTGGCCAATCCATACTTCTTCTGCAACATCATTCCTCCTAAACACTGATGTGATCACTCCATCTCCTCTCAATCCTCCTTTCTTGCCTCCGGTCTCTCTCTATCTGTCTGCAACAAACAGGGAGTTCACACTAGCTTTGCATGTTTATCGGCACGGTGCAATGATTGGTCCGATGCCGCAGATTTTGATCACCAAAATTTATGTTGTCCCAACCTCTCTCTTCCTAGCATCGTGGTATCTACCACCTATCTGCAAAGACAGAGAAGATTTTCACACTATATGTACATGTTTTCTCGGTAGAATGCGATGCCGAGTCCGATAAGGAAGAGAAGATGATTCGCCTCTCTCCGGCTGATCACGCTCACTCTACACATACACCGGAGTTGCGCTTCGTCCAATACCACTTCATTCATAGCGACCTTGTCACTGTTCCAAAGCACCTCTGTCTTTCTCTCTAATTCTACTGCTTATTGCCCCCCGCAACTCTCCTGGCCACCGCAAGGCTTGAAAGCCCTAAGTTCTCGCAAAAGCCCTAAGTTCTCCACAGAGCCACGATGCTCCTGCAACAATCATCGTCAACACCACACTCTATTCTCTTTAATGCATACCAATCTTCAACATCCTTTCAAAGCTCGTCACAAACAATCCGTGTGTGTTGTTGAAGCGATACAAATTCGAGGAGCAAGCAACCCGAAACCAGATTGCAAATCTTAGAAATCAATGGACCCACCACCAAAATCTTCAGCCACAAACCTTATAAAGGGATCGATTAGGTTTGTGAAAATCCGATTTGAAGATTATAGCAAAAGCAGCGATAGATTGCACACTCGAAACTTGACACCAAAAAAAAGCTTTGGATTTTCATCTTGACAGAGTCGAGAAAATCGAGCTGGGTGGGCAGTCGATATTGACCTCGCTGCAAGTAAATGTCGCACGTTTTTACTACCGAATATACCTTCTGAAACGAAAAATGCTCAACCAGCACTTTGGGAACCACTTTCGATATTTGAAAGGGGGGAAAAATGATGACTGACGGAGGAATCGTGTACATAATTATTCTGGGTATAAAGTAGCTCTATTGTCAGACTGGATTATTGAGGACCTTGGGCGAAACCACCTCCATGTGTGCACCAGCCTTTTCTAAATGAATTTCAGTATATCAAATCTTAAAATGGTCATTATTATCAGTTCTTTGCAATGTTTTTTTGGGGCGCTTTGTCACCATATTTCAACAAGGAAAAGCCTCCTATGAAATGGCCTTTGAAATATACGGAAAGTATTTTCATAATTTCACCTCAAAAACCCCCACACCGTGCATGTGGTAGCTCAAATACAAGTCACATCAGCTATCACATGATCATTAGCAGTTCTAATAGGTTAAGCCATCACCAACTGCGTAGATTGGGGGGATTGGCATTGCCAGCCCTAGAAAATTAGGGTTCGCCAGGTGTGCAACATAAAGGTTGTCAGATTTGTAGCACATCAATGGTTGGATGTAGTCGTTCACCATATGATGGTCAAAGTTGCAAACACCCTCATTGCTTTTGTTGTCATGGCAATAGAATTTAGTGCATAAAATGATATTGTTTTGTGGTACATGATATCTATGTGATGGGGATTT
>Ga0116230_10001559_pt1 | contig 21921 bp, 16 predicted proteins | sample S1TSphfallax_3_FD_88678 | JGI IMG/M metagenome (GOLD analysis project Ga0116230, IMG submission 88678) | Host-associated microbial communities from peat moss isolated from Minnesota, USA - S1T2_Fd - Sphagnum fallax MG | ecosystem: Host-associated > Plants > Peat moss > Unclassified | place... | reverse complement strand
GGGGGGGGGAGGTGTGAGGGAGCGGAGAGGAGAAGCAGAGAGGATTGTTTGTCAGGGGAGGAGGGGGGGTGGAAGGGAGGGAGGGGGGGGGGGGGGGGGGGGGGGGGGGGGGGGGGGGGGATTGCCCAATTGCAAAGAGTTTCCGGCATAGGTCTGTGCCGAAATTGGTAGGCGTCTTCTCGTCTTTGTTTCTTTGACTCCTCGTTGGTTGTGTCTGACAACTCCCCCGGGCCCTCCCACGTTACGGAAGCCGCGTGCGCAGGCGAAAAGGGAAAAAAAAAGTCCGATTAATTTGTTGCCAGGAAGTTCGTCGGCAGCCATTTGCTTTCTGCCGACGATTCATCCTCCTCCGCGTCCTCCGCGGCTGCTGCGCGTGCCTGATCCCTACCCGCTCTTCTCAGACAGGCAGCATCGTCGTCCTTTTCGCGTTTCGGGGGCCCGACTCCCGAGTCCCACCACTCTTATAAGGAACTCCTGGGAACTCATTAGAACATGACACCATGTTCACCATAAATGGGCACAAGAACCTCTCTTTTACAACTAACCAAAATCTTTTTTTTTTTTTTTAAATTTATTTTTTGGGTGACTATTCAATTAAAGATAAGAGTTGTGACAACCATACTATAAAAAATTAAAAAAAACCCTTATTTTATTTTATTTTTGATTTATTATTCAAGGAAATGAACTGAAGTGTAGAACTTCCTTGGACCAGGGTTTTAAAATTTTCTGTAGGAAACTTCAAATTGTGGCGAATTTTTTTCCTTTTGGAAGAAGGGTATTATATATTTTGCAACAAGTTTCTTGTTTTTTGGGGGAAAAAAAAAGCCCAAAATAGCCAAAATAGCCACACACACACACACAAACACACAAGGAGAAGTCTTGAGTCTGGTTTTGTCACATTTCTATTTTTGGGTGTAGTAGGTAGAGCTAGACTCTAGAAGGAATTTTGTTTATTTGGACAAGTACTAAAGACTGGGGTTGCCATTTAATGCTTTACATCCCATTAAAATAATTAGGAAATATTTCGCAATAAAAAATAATCAGCATCCTTTTATTATTTTTGGCTTCCTAATGGACCTTAGGATACATACAATCTGGCGATTTTTTTTGAAATTTGATAGTTCATGACCCAAAAATACCCAAAAAAAATACTAAACTTTCGCCATTTTTATTTATAAAAAAAGAAATTCGCCAAAAAAAGACACTACTTCCTCCTTCAGCCTACCCCCATTAAGTCACGTTGTCATCACGTCGTCATCACGTCTTGGGGAACTTTTTGGGAGAACGTGTTCACGCGTCCGGTAATGGACGAGATGATCATTCCTGTCACCCCAGTCGTGGGGAACAGACGTTGGGAACAGCAAGGAAGCAACCGGGTGCTTTGCTTGGAGTCTGTCTCTTCTCTTGTCTCTCTTCTTCTTCGCCTCTTCCGACACACACACACACACGGTGCTTGCTTGCTGCGCGGGAGAGTTTGCTCAGATCTTTAGCCTATGTCATCCAAACGCTTTCTTGCGATTTCTGAAGATCCATTTTTTGTGTAGATCTTTGTCCATTCCTTGTTCTTCGTCGTCGCTGTAAAATACATTTTCGAGAGAGGAATTCGGAGCCGCTGCCGTGGTGTTCCAAATAGAGAGAGGGGGAGAGTGAGAAAGAGAAGAAAAAGGAGGAGGGCCGAAAGGCGGCGGGGTCTTGGAAGTGGCTCAAGATGGTGTTCCGAACCAAGTTCAATGCTCCGAAACTGTAAGTCTCTGTTCTGTTCTGTTCTTTTTTGGTGATGTTTGTTTGGAGCAAGAGGTGACTGGATCTTAGAGTTTGCGGGATTTTTTTCCTCCAGATAATAAGAGTTGGCAGAGTAGTACCCATGCGAGTTCTGTTTTCTGGAGCCTTTGTAGCATCTTCGTTTTCGTCGTTTTTATCTTGAGGTTTAGTTTGACTCAGTGGAAGCCTCCAATCACTTGGCCGCGGATCTCTCGCTAATGCTGCGTTGCGAATTGCCGATTTTTATTCTTTATTTATTTATGTTCGGCATAGAATTTTCTCATGTAATAATCGCGGCTTTCAGATTTATAAGGATTTCTGACAGAAAAGTGGGGAAAAGAAAAGAAAAGAAAAGAAATTCTTGCCTTCACGTTTATAAAGAACTGTGTACTTATTATTTTGGCAGGAATTTGCACCTCTAGGAGTTCGGATCTAGGCCTGGTTGTTGAGCAAGGTTTATAGTCTTTTTCTTGTTTAGATAGATGTTTTCCCCTTCAAGGCAACCCTCTGCCTGAAGGTGAAGTCTTTGGAAAATGCTGTAAGAAGTACTCCACATGTGTAGAGAAACATGGAAACTGTAATCTTTGCAGTCACACATCTCAACTTGAATTTTCCATTTTTTTTCTTATGAGAACTTCTTTCACTGAATGTGAATTGTTTGAGAGAGACTGCCATTTTGGGGAGTTTTGAAGTTCACACTTTCTCCCGCAGCAGCATTGTTTTTCACCAGTTTTACAAATCACCTGATAAAAAAAAAACCCCCTGTTCCAGTTTTTTTCATTCTATTGACTTTGAAGTTTTCTCTTTGTTGCAGTAAAACATCATTGCGAATGGCAACATCACGTATAAAATTGCTGCGAAATAAGCGGGACAATCAACTTAAAGTTTTACGCAGGGAGATTGCTCAACTGCTGAGCAGTGGCCAGGAGACTAGTGCAGGCATTCGAGTATGCTCTGTCTTTCATTCTTCCATTCCTCTTCATGTTGCATTTGATTTGTAAACCTCTTGGTTGTTTTTTTTATTACTGCAATTTTTTTGGGTAATTGTCCTTCTCCCAAGAGTCCTTTGGCAAACAGACAGACTCAACTGTTGTAGTCACTTAGAAGCCTTAACATTTATCTGCACATTCCCCCTTACAATCAGGCCTTGATGAATGATTTTTTACCTGTCTTGAATAAGTAGGTTTCTCCCCCATTCCTGCTCATGTCTGGTACGGTTCCATGGTTTTCTTTTTTTGCAAAATTTCACCACTTGGGTGACAAAAAAATGAGGGGACTGTGAAGGCCCCAAAGCATTTCTTTGGAAGTAATTGACCAAAGTCGCCACATTCCAAGGTAGAAAGTTCTCAAGTCGCCATATTTAGATATTGGCTTCTAACTCATCTCCAGAACATAGTGGGATTCCTATAAATTTTGACTTAAGGCATCTGACCTGTATGCAAATTTGGCTGCACCCTCTTGTAAATGATCACCAGCCCACCTGCCTCACAAAAACCCTGGTACTGTTATCTGTGCAAACATGAAATTAGTACACCTCAATAATCTCATGGGCAAGCAGTCATCCTAGAATTGGCAGTAGAGATTAACCTATCCGTTGTTTTCTGTCTGATAAGTTCTTCCCATATTCATAATTTCTCAAGCTCCTCTTGATTTGTTAGGAGAAGAAAAGTTGGGCAAAAATATTCCATGCACTTCTTCCTGGAAAGTGACTCATCAATCTGGAGTCATGCTTTAAAAATGGTATGCACACAATAACCTAGGAGGCATTATTTTGATTGGACAGGTGGAGCACATAATGCGAGAACAGAATATAATGGCAGCTTATGACTTCGTTGAGCTGTATAGTGAACTAGTGGTTGTCCGCCTTCCTGTCATTGAAAAGCAGAGGTACATTCTGCTAATACAGAAAAAGGAATTTGCTTCTTTAGGAATAGACACATGCATGCGTTGGAGAAGCGTTCTTTCCATTTTTCTTCTGTCTCCTGTTGATCAATAAGTATGCTCTTTAACTAAGACACTGAGATTTTTGCTTATATCATCGGTTTCATCTGTTTAGTGTCCCACACATATGTGCATTTCTTAGTATTACTTACCATGAAGTTCAATTTTATGACTTCTGTGGAAGGCATGAGAAACACAAGAATATGTGGATCACTGATAGATCCTTACCCAACTCTGGAACTGAAATGTGTTGTTCTGACTTGGGATGGTACCATTTGGGATGTTTTAGTGAGTGTCCTCTGGATCTGAGGGAGGCAATTGCAAGTTTGATATATGCTGCTCCACGATGTGCTGATGTGGAGGAACTTGCTCAAGTTCGCTCCATATTGGGGTCCAAATATGGGAAAGAATTTGTGGCAGCAGCTTCAGAATTGCGGCCTGATTGTGGGGTGAGCCGAAACGTAAGCAAATTTTGCCTTTTTGGCCTACCTGGAATGGGTAGAAATTGAGAACCATAGATTTGTTTCCAGTTCATTGCACAAAGCTCATTCACATTATCAAGGAACATCCATCTCTATGTATAGTTGTCAAGAGTTTTTGAGCTCCAATGGGAACAGCCCAAGTCCATTACAGATTAAAGGCACAGATTTCGGTTTCACCTCGTTTTCTTTTGGATGTTAGCTTGCGTTCTTCAGTTTTTGATACAGACTGAGCAATTGGAAAAAGAACTTTCCCATGCAGATCATTTATTGCATATCCTTACTTGCATCTCCCTATGTCCACATGTCTCATCTCAGTCATTCACTGCTTGATGGACTCACTCTGATTATAAGCTAATGAAGAACAGGTGTTTAACTAAGTAATCAAGTATTGGTTGATTATAGTCCACCTTTTAACCATTGCCAAGCACTAATTTGCCATTGGTTGTATTTACTTCTAGGTAATAGAGAAGCTTTCAGCTAGAGCACCATCAGGGAAGGCCAAATTAATGCTTCTGAAGGAAATTGCAAAGGAACATAATGTGGATTGGGATTCTACATCTTTCGAGAGCCTGCTCATTAAACCTCCAGACGATCTACTTGTAAGGCCCTTCCATTTCCAGAAGAGCTGCAAATTGGTGATTGAATTTGTTCACTATGTTTGTGTTTGATGACCCAGAGTGGTATTGAGAGTTTTTGTTGTAACACAGTATTGGACAAGTGCAATAAATGTTTTACTTATGAAGGACATGAGTCTCTTAATTGGTGCTACACTGGTCCATACTGTGTTCATGGTATCTCTTTTAGTAGTTACTGTTGAGCCCTCTTTTATTGTTTGCTGAATTACATTTATTATTTGTATTAGGTCTCTCAAACAGTGTCTTTGAATATGCAGGATGGATCAACGAAATTCAAGAGTGCAAATGATGTGCCAAGTCTGAGGCGGCCCAATGAGGACCTTCCGTCTATATCTATGGAAGCAATTAGCAAAGAGTCTGCAGCCCAGTTATTGTCACCAATGAACAACTATCATCCTAGCACTACAGCACAGGACTCAGAGCCAAAACCATACATCCATCAGCCAAGGATACCACCACCTTCTCCAGTGACTCCTTCAGAAGCTTCCCGGCAGATGTCAGAAAGGTTCACCCCTCAAGCAACTCAGTCTCAGACTCAGAAGCCTGCAAGCAATGATTCCCCACATCATGCCTCCTCTGGCCCTATGAGTATGGGGACCAAATATAATGAAGGTCACAATCAGCCTGTCCAATCTGCAAGAGACCAAGGGTCTTATGAAAGAACTCAAACTCCCCAAGATTTGAGGTCTGGTGTGGAGAACAAAATACAAGAAGTTGCAAATTTTCAGCCAACCAGAGCAGAAGGGATGGGCTACAAGGATGCAGCAGAGGCAGCAGAGGCAGCCTCTGTTTTAGCTGACCGTGCAGTAGCTGCCGCCCAGGCTGCTGCCCAGCTTGCTAATACAGAGTATCGGAGTTTGAAGTCAACTGCTGCAGATGAAAGATCCTCAAAGATTGCCCAACAACTTAGTCAGCAGGTCATCAGCAACGATGATGATGATGATTCCAGAATTGATGATGAGTCTGATGATTCTGATGAGAACATCAATAAAGTCTCCCATCATGATGGTCAAGATAAGATGGACAGGAATCCAGAAGTTAATGAGTTTCAGGACCAGAAATCCTTTGTCCAGCCGATTTTTGATGATTACCAGGAGGAGGTGACTCCTCCTCCCAGGAAGCCAGTGATTCAGGGAAGCTTTGATGCTAAGATATGGCGCATGAATGATGATGAAGAGTACCCAAGAAATGAATCTAATCATTCTTATGACTCTGGGTACTATGATGACAGAGAGGATGCTTATAGGGGATTGGGGTTGGATAAAGAGCCTCCTCGAGTAAGTTCTTCTCACATGAGGGAGCTCAGGGGTAGTTACTTTCATAGGTCTGATGAACATGACACAGAGGTGCATCATGTACTTCGATTTGAAGACATTTTTGGAACCAGCAGTAGGGGCCCTTCCAAAAGTGATGACACCCAGCAGAGTGAGTCTCATCCATCTTACGATTCATCTGGGTCTGGCGATGGTGATACCAATGAGGCTTCTCATTGGCTGGATGCTGGTAAGTCAAACCCCAATATCCTAAAAGATTCTAATTACAGTAGAGAGCTGGAGGACAGAGCCAAGCAATTGGAGGACCAGGATGATTGCATGCCACAGATAAAGACAGGCACTGCTGGCAAGGGTGCCAATGCCAGCAGTGCAGAAACAAAGCCTCCTCCGATCAACATTTTCACAAATTCTGACGCTCACCACTACAATTCTGACGGCCAATATTCGTCATCACCTCTGGGAGATGATTTGCAGGTAAGGCCCACCACGTACACTAAGGCTGAGCATTTGAGTGATGACTATGAGAGAAGTTCATCACAATGGCCTCACAGAATTGATGATGAGTATCCTTTGTCACCCCCAGTGGAAGACAGCCCTCAAAGGAGGATATATAGTCCTTCATTAGATGGCAGGGGGGAACATAAGCCTCTGGATGCTTTTGTGGCACCTACTTTTCAGGACGAACTAAAAGACAACATTGCCTTTCCACTGTCAAATGAGAGCAATTCTCCACAGAAAGATTTGTCCCCAATGAAGCCAACCTTACGAGAATTCTGGGAGTGCGAGACGAAACGTGATTTTGGTGAACTGGGGTTCATCACAGGCACAAGAAAATCGGGTTCAGGCATGCCATCTGTTCATGATGTCAATTCAGATTTGGATGAGTACATTGAGTCTGACTTTAAAGCTCCCAACCCAAGTTCAAGGGGAGTGGAGGAAGAATCTGAGTATGGAAGCAACAACAGGATGGGTGAAAATGGGTCTTACCATGGTGAGAGCACTTCTGGAAAGGCTCCAAGTGGGTCACGCAGCTTACAGACAGGTAAACTGAATTGGCAGTCCAGAAAGAGTAAACATGAATCAGAATCTCATGTCCACGGCATTGCAGGAAAGCCTGCATTGAGTGAGGAAGGAGATTCAATTGACTTAGATGGTTACACTTCATTGGAAGACAGTGAATACTACATTCCAAGGTCCAAGATGTCTACAGCTGTTCCAAGAACCCCAACACGTTATGGCAAGGATTCCAAGTTATTGAGACATTATGGGATTCTTGATGGAAATGATTCACCCAGTAGAAGGCCCTCGGAGGGTCAAAGATCACCCGAGCCACTGAAGGATGAGGAGTCAAAAGGTACACGCCACTCACAGGAGCTTTCTTCACTTCATTCTAAATTGCACCTGGACAAACAACGAAAGTCGCTCAACCCTTCTAATTCAGGTTCCAATTCTCCTATTTTGAGCATGAAGACTTATCCTGGCTCATCAATTCCAGGAAAACCTTTGAAATTTACCAGCAGGTCTGGATATGAGAATCCCTCAACAAGCATTGAACCTAGTGAAACACACTTTCCAAAGATTGATAAGCAGTCAAAGCTTACAACGAATCAACCCGATTTTGGTACTGCATCCATATATGAGGGATTGCAATCCAAAAGGAGTTCAAAAGTGGATGATGCAAAGTTGAATTTGATCAACTCCAAGGCTAGTTCAGACTCCTGGGGTCAGCAAAAGGTATTTGTAAAGAGCCATCAGAAGACTGAGTCTGCCCCAGTGGAGCAACTTCCAAAGCCTCCTCAGAAGTTCAAAATCATTAAACCTCCAGAGATTGATGACATTGAGTCAATGCTGCGACAAAAGCGATAGTAGTCATGTGCTGTGAATAATGATAGTTTCTTAGCATTTGTGGCAATCATTATAGGGGGTTTTTTAAGTAGTCTAGCAGCAGATGCAACCTTGCTGGAGGGTTCTTCCAAGGTGTTGCAGTTTTTGCTTCATCTTTAGTTTGTTCTTATAGCATTTCCTGAGCTGCCTCAGGTCAGAGAAGCTACCAATGTTTCTCTTGTCAAAAGCATTTGTAAGTGTCCATGAGTGAATGGATGCAACATTACCTATGTTTCCATGTGAGTGAGTGGATGTGACATTTACAGTCTTTGTGAAAATCATGCTACATGCAAAGGAGTCTTAAAGCTTGGAAATTGACTCCATTAGAATTTTGTAAGTCATGTAAACTTTCTGCTCTTTAGAACAAATGTAAAAATCATGTGGGCAGAACTCAAGAAGGATACCATGGTGTTTAGAGAGGGTCAAAAGGGGTTTTGTTTGCAACTTGAATGAAGATGTATTATTGACGTTTTGTCTGTTAACCATTGTCATCTCTTGATTTCTAGCCAACATTATGACTTGAGTTCTCTTGTTAGCTTCAAAATTGCAACATGAACTCAAGATGCACATGTTTGGATGATGATTTGAGAAGTGGCAATGATCGTAATTCAAAACTTATATTACACCAAATCGTGTGCTATGATGGATGGTGTGATGTGCAAAGGTTCTCACATCTTGAAACTATTTATTGTTTCATCCTAGTGATGAAGTAATTCATGACAAAAAATTTACCAACTTGATGCCAAGTTGATATACCACTCTTGACAAATTTAATAGAAAATATTTAAGAAATGAGATGTTGAAAGATTTGAGAAACCAACCAAGGATGGGTAGGTATCTATCCACCCACCCTTGGGCGAGGGGGTTGGGATGGAATAGGTTTGTAAGAGGGAAGGGTAACGGTCATTTTAGAAAAGGGTCTAGGGGCCAAAAGCCCAAGGACCAACTTGAACCTTGAATTGGACATTTTTTCACATTTAAAAAAAAACAATTCCCAAGGTACAATGAGTGTGTCTAAAGGCTTGGGAGGGTCCAATATCAAAAATGTGTGACGGACATGTGAATGAATTAGGTTAACCTTTGGTTTTTAAAATTTATTTCCTTTTTTTCATAGCTTTATTTCCTTCTTTTTTTAAATTACAAATAATGAATGAGTCAAGATATTGATGGCTCTTAATTTTATTATGGTGTTATATCAAGTGATTGCACAAGTGGTTGCATTGTAATGAATAACTATTGGACAACATTGGAGTATGATCAGTGCAATGTTGTTCTTTTTTTACGGAGTTTGTTGACATGGCATCAAGAGTTTGCACATGTGGAGGAGGTATGAAAGGGTGGTGGGATACATGAAAAATCAACTTCTTGGGAGCTTATTTGAAAAGATGTTTTGGCAATGAAGAAGCTTAAACTATCACCCTTTTTGTTTATTGATTAGGGTTGTGAGTTCAAGTCTTGAACAAACAAATACAGACATGAAAAAGATTGTTGAAACTAGAATAACAATGGCTCTTGCATGATTAAATAGGGGAAATTCTTTGCAAATGTGTGAATAATTAATATCAGGGGTTGTTCAGCACACAAGTTTAAAGAGAGAAATTTTTTAACAGCATATCATATGACATGAATATCTATGTGTTGAGAGAGTTGGAACCTTGGTCAAAAATCTTCTTCATATCACATACTACTTGTACAACTGTGTTATGGAACTTTGTTTTATTATAATAATCTGACATTATAGAAGTGTATGTTTTACTTGACATTATAACTAGTGGTATGTGAGCAACATCAATTGCATCACCTATGTTTGACAAACCTGTAAACTTTTGAAATTGATGAGTGATCCTCCATAATCGTTTTACAAAAGGTGTGCTGATGTACTTGTCAAGAATTTTTGTCTTTGTCACAAAGAAGATCACAACCATATCCATGTATTTTCAAATAGTAGATGCACCAACATCAAACCTATTTGGCATATGTTTAAAACTAAAACCATGATCAAAACTACACAACACAATTGCAATAATCTTCCTAATCTTTAGTTGTGCCTTCATTGGGTTAAAACACTTTGATTTTAAGAATAAAAATCATTCTTGAACCAAATGATTAAAAGCATTAAAAAACATTCTATAATGCATCAAATATTTATTATCCCTCATTTTCGGTGTTGTATGTCATATAATGATTTCAACTTCTTACAAATGAGTTCTTTGTTTGAATTCAATCCAAATATGCAAGAATTATTCTATTTTATTTTTTCTTTAACAAGGGAAAAAAAATTCAATTCACATCAAAGCATGATGATGTATTCTAATATTAAAAAACTTCAACTTCTAAGCTATGGAAACAAGAATTTTTTATTGTAATTGAAAATAACATTCAAATCAATATAACCTTGTCAATAAACATTTTATGCATAATGACATCGTATTTTGAGAAACCCTAAAACAACCTCGTAAACATACGCTCCCAATGAAAACCAAAATTAAAACAATTCACACTAAGATAAGAGCAAGAATGTATTATGAGAGTTTCAACTGAAACGATTTCAAAAAGAGAAGAAAAAACACCCACATCCACAAGAGGGAGAAAAAAACCCTCCTTTTCTATGCTCTCTCAATATGCTTTTGAGCCTCAGATCTTGATTTCACCTTCCCTGTCCGTGGCCAATAGACTGATGCTGCAGAATCCCCCAAAGGAACACCAAAAAAACCCATTCTGTTCTTCAAAGTCGCTTCCCATGCCACTCGCGCGAAACGGCCACAATCGTTGCGACGAAAGAAGCAGCAATGCACAGAAACTTGAAATCTTCTTCTACAATTCCCAACGATTAAGCTCCGCAACTATTCTGCCAAGCCGTAATTCCGGTAACAAAGAATTGACTTCTGCAGAAGTCCGGTACGTCATCGCAACCAAGCTCGCAAGCACTCCGGGACTTCGTAGCAGCAGAAGTCGCGTACAGGTTCCGGAAGCTAGCGTTCCAGAAGAACTTCCAATCCTAAAATGGGATGAACCCTAAATGGATGAAAACAGAGCCAACTAGATAAAATGAAAAATGATCGATGGTAAATAGATTAGATAACAATTATTAATTTAATATTATTTACAGAATTAATGAATTATGATGGATGAAATGACCCTACCAAATGTACTTAAATGTTAATGTATAGAATGGTTGGGACAATTTTTTGCAGGATTAAAAACTTCCATGAATGAAATCTTAGCTTAAGATCTATGGATGAATATGAACTTCTGTATGAATTTTTGAAAATTCAAATGTCATTGTAATGAAAAGGATTAACTTTAAAACAGACCAAATTTAACCCAACTAAATTCAATTGTAATGGATGTACGTGCAATTGAATTTCCAAGGATCAGATCAATTTTTCATGGTTAAATCCAACCTCTATGGATGAAATTATATTGATCTCATGTTAACAGAGAAAGCACAGATTGTTGTGACAACCATTTCATGTAAACTTGAGCCTCCAAATCACATCACAATCTGCCATCAAAAGTTCTACTATACATAGGGAGAACATCATTTGATGTTTGGATGGATGTCGATCCAGATTTGCACCAAGTGTACAGGTTTAACTAGAAGCTACCCTTCTTGTATGCGGGGTTACAATTGAACTTTCATATAAGTTGCCTTGTGCTGTGGTTACAGAGGCCTGAACAGTTCATATGTAGCTTACATTCCCTTCAGAAAATATAGGGGAGCAGTGCTCTGCGAGATTCTGGATAGTCCTCAAACTTTGTCTTGTACCATACATGTGTTTCTAAAGCCGTAGGTGATAGATTGCCCACCTGCAATCACCAAAATCAATTGCCAGCTACCATTCATGATCTTGAGCAAACTGAAGACAGTTTTTGGGAAAAAGCATTCACCAAAAGCACAATCTCTTAAAATGATAAAAGGAAAAGGAACTTACAACCCAGGCAAAGAGCAACCAGATGTTTAGATTGGTGCCACCACAGCCAATGACAAATCCTGCATATAATACCTGCACAATTGCAGAAAAGAGAGATCTTGCAAACTGAGGACGTGGCACAATCTAACAGGGAAAGAAAAGTCATCACCAGTTCTTCTGATTGCAAAAGCTTTACTGCAAGGCCATATTGAACAAATCAAGCAAAGAAGAGATGCAGCAATACAAAAACTGTTGTTGCAGAGAGAGCATAAAAAAATCAAACAATGCTTTCTTTTACAAAAACTTTCATCCTTCACAGTTCTTTAGACAAAAGTCAAGAGAACTTACAATCTCTGCCAGATAATGTGCACATGACACCCACTCAAACCAGCTGCCCCGAGGTATTTCATACCTATCTGCCTTTCGTTTATCTTGTGAGAACGGTTTTTCAATGCCATGAATACCTGTATGTGCTTTCTTCGAGCGTAATGAAGCCTATCACAAAAGGAAGGTTAACCATGAGATGATGAGCCTCTTGGATTTTCCCAACCTGACAGTATTCCCATGTTTCAGTGACCAGCATACCTTTAAACAACATGTGGGTATTGGAGAGTATGAGATACTATAGGGAATATTTTGCAATGATGAGAGCTATTTTGGCCAGCAGCCAATGCTGATGCAGGTCTAATTAAATGTGGAGAACCCATGAGGAAGCAAGACATAAGATGCTGATGAGATACAATAGGGAATGGCAACGAGTGAGTAAACACTCACTAGTAGCATATGGCACCGATACTGCTGAGTCCAGCCCAAGAAGAACACGGCCAGGCCAACCCACTGAAACCATTGCAAGCCCCTCATAGACTTCATGTACTCTAACAAGGAAATCTGAGGGTTCAACACTGATGGTAATGAATGGTGGAGGCAGGGCAGTACAAGTCTTCGTAGCACAAATGTCCGTAGTGCACTGACATATTGCTTGTCTTGGAAGTGCTGGGTAAATAAAGTCATTGATGCTGCAGGGTAGAAACTGCATGCCACTCATTAAACTATCAGCACATTTCACTCTGTTGAAGTTAAACAAGTAGGCAGTGATGTGGCTAATTTGAGTATAGTTCACTTCTTCTTCTGAGGGTTTTAAAGTAGGGAGTGCAAAATTCAGACAAATTTACACTCTGAGACACATGTAGACACCCCTTAGGAGCAAATATTGCACATGAAAATTAGTGTCGATCATATGGCAGACTGACAAAACAAGTCACAAGTAATGTGGACTTACATCAAGCCAACAAGATAGGCTGCTAGATGCATCCGTGCCAAGGAGCTATAGCTGAAAACATGGCTGCACTCATAAAGCCTGCGAAATATTTGGAGCTCCATCATGGCAAGCAACAGCACTGTGCTCCATGCAGGGAATTGGTGTTCATTTAGGTCTGAGACTGAGGTGACCCCATCTCCTGCATCCACTGAACCACCACCTGCCCCAGAAAGTGCCAAAAGGCATGTCATCAGATCACTGGAGTACCTCATCCAAACTACAAATCCCACTGATAGTCCATCAACCCCATGTCAGAGAAGCTAATGTGATTGTTGTGGGGAAAATGACAGTATGCTACATGGCAAGACTTCACTTTCTGCAAGTGTAAAGCAGTTGTCCAGATAGTGCAAATGCTGCTCCAGAAAACAGGTCATTCAGAAAAGTTGCAAATCTAGTGAATATCAAAAACAGAGATCCTGCACGCTTCTGCATGCAGAGTTTGAACACCAATACAATGCAGTATGACCCTTTGAGTCTGGAATCTATCCTGAGTACTGAAGGGCCACTTTAGTCAAGGAAGAATCACACCCTTGCCCCTCTCAGAAAAGATGTAGAGGAGAGCCAGAAACAGGAAGTGTACCTCCCATTTGTGCCATCATAATTGAAAATGGAGATTCCCGTGCTGATACCGGAAATGTACATGCATATGCAAACAGCAGAACAACCAGAAGCAGAGCTGTGTTGACCATGGTCCCCAGTACATAGAAGTGAATGAACCAACTCTGAGGAACTGTGAACCTCTGCAGCAGCACCAAAATTGACCATTTCAGTACCTCCCTGTCTACATGTCAACAGCATGTCTCATCATGTCAGGCTTTTATTATCAGTATTAGTCCATGAACCTAAGTTTTACTCCACATCCTGCACACCACTTGAGAATCAAACATTCTCAAGCGATTTTCCATTGCAAGAATGAATTATCTGAAGAGACTCTTGAACTTCAAAGGCATTCTTCCTGAATCTTTCTTCTTCTCTGGATCGCCAAATGTACAATCATACACAGCACCGATTGTAAGCAAAGAGCAGGAGGAGATTGAAGTTGCAAGAACATAGAAGCTTTAACTGGAAGAAGCAGGAATTTTTTTTTGTGGTTTGTGTCCCTTACAACTAAGAAGAGCCAAGGATCTATGCCACTTGAAAACCCTATACCAATCGGTAAGCCCTCTCAGTATTCTCTCCATCAACAATAAGAGAAAGATGACACGAAAAGAGAACAAGATTCACTAGTAATTGACATTGGACATAGTGGCGAGACATCTGAGGACAACAAACAAAACCTCATTTTCATATCTTCTCCTTAGACTGGCAGAATGAACCAATGCAGCTCAGAATCACAAAGGAAAACGTAGCCAGTTCAACAGCGTCCAATTTCAGAACTGCATTTTGAAGCGAGTCTGATAATCAAAAACCGCAGAAAGAGAAATAATCCGATATAAGCGGAGCTGTAATCTACAGAGAACAAGCATAGCAAACTGTAAGGGCAAAAACTATCAAGAAGAAAAAATGAAGACTTGCCGGTGGTTTCTCAGGGCTAGGAGACAATTTCAACTTCCCTCGCCTACTGAAATCCCGCGCAACCTCGCTCAAGCGTCCCAGCGGCAGAAACTCGACGATGCAGCTGATAATGGCGAGACCCCAGCCACATCGCAGCAAGACGGTGACATCCATGTGCAGCGGCTCCATGTCCCACCGCAACAATCGCACACAAGAAAACAAAATTCACAAGAAGAAATCCCCGATGACAACGTTAATCTAACACCACAAACCGCACCACCAAAACGAATCCAACTCTTCAAATCCTACACCAAAAACCTATCTGTAAAAACAGGAAGATGGAGAAAGAAGCTCGCCACATCTCTTAGATCTCAAACGAAAGATCTCCGAACATGAAAGGCACAGGAAAGATGGAAGAAGGAGCTTGCCATCTCCATTGCGTTGAAAACTCACGTCCTTCCCTTCCTTCCTCTTCCCTCTCCCCCCTCCCCATTCTTCGGAGACAGGGTTGAGAAATCGCGGGCCGGGTTGGACCTGGTTTGAGAAATCGCGGGCCAGGTTGGGACCGGGGTCGAGAAATCGCGGGCCGGGTTGGACCTTGTTTGAGAAATCGCGGGTCAGGTTGGGACCCTGGTTGAGAAATCACGGGCCGGGTTGGACCTTGGTTGAGAAATCGCGGGCCAGGTTGGGACCCTGGTGGAGAAATCGCGGGCCGGGTTGGAACCCTGGTGGAGAAATCGCGGGCCGGGTTGCGATTATCAGAAGAGGGAAAGAAGCAACGGGGTCCCAAGAGTCAATAGTAATTTTATTTTTTACCCGCCGGGTTAAAGTGAGTTTTCACTTTTAGCTCACCGTTGCATATCCGGGTCAGACATTAACAATGAAGCCCACGTGGAGGAGAAACGGCATGACACTTTTCATCCACCTGGCACTGCGCCACGCCGGTACTCAGTCCTACGCGTCGAGACGTGTGTATGCGTCCGTGCAGACACGTTCTTGATACGTATAAAGATAAACGTATCTGTACGTATAATACACAGATTTGAATCTAAACTTCACTAACCGCCGTGGCTGTACTTAATGTAACGGTACAGCGGAGCTATAACCCTAGTAAGAACCCCCCCAGTTTATAATGGGGGGTTTAGTCCAGGTTCAAAATGGTGACAAATCGTTTTCCGGGAAAAAAAAAAAACAAATTCATGCACTGCAACAAGGTGCCTAATAAATTATTTATTTATTTTTGTCAGTTATGTTTGGCAGTTAAAATAATAATAATCTATAATCCAGCATTACACATAATAATTGTAGTGATGAGAAATTTCAAAGAACTCACATTTGTGTGAATTTTTTTAATGTATCATACGGTCCTCCTTGGATAATTAATTCTAAAGACATTTGTACAATCGTCCATAGACATCTCACTTCTTTTTTTTTTCTTACTCATCTACATGAATATGAAAAAATAAATTAACAAGAAAATTAACAGGTGTTTTTTTCATGTCCATGATATTTACATTAATTCAAATTAAATTTGAAATTGACATAAATAATGATGAATTATTGAAAATCATATAAAAACATTATTAGGAAAAAAAAAGTTGATCGTCACTGGTAGTGTTCATAGCATCACAGAGCTCAAATGAAACTATTGTGTTGTTAGAACAGCTTCATTCAGATTTTTGGCATGGCAGGCATGCATTTTTCAGAAATTTTGGCAATTCCGAAAAGTGATTAATTAGTGTCTAACCAGGCTCGGTACTACAGTAGCAATCACTCAGGGTATAATTCCAATTAACAATCCTATCATTGCAGTTAGGACAACCCTTACCCAGTAAAACAATTAACCCATAACAATGCCTGGAATGATTTACAAACTCTCTGCCATTTTCGTCAGTGTTGTGTCAAAAGGAATACTGTTATGGGCTGTTTAGGGCTTTAGGGTTTACACACAAAACGTGCATTAGTATTGAAGGTAAAATTGCAAGCATAGACAATGCAAGCAAGAAAACAAAGTAAAGCAATCCGCTGTAACAAATGTTGCAAACCCGTAACCATCCCTTGTGAAATTCATGAGACTCGCTGGTATTAGAACAAAACTTCAATGGTCCTCCATGCACCATTGGACTTCCATTGATGTCTTTTCACCAGGCACACTATCGTAGTCTCACTCACAATTCCATCCCAGTTCCTTTGAAAAGAAATACTAGAAATTGGTAAATCTTGACTGATCAAATCTGTACAAAAAAATTAAAAGGACAAGCAAAAGCTGGCCATGAGAGGTTGAAGCAAGTAGCATAGCACAATCAAGGAAAAATCTCTTCCTATCCATCACAGATCCAATCACCAAGTAGACATCTTGGTCACTCTGGTCTAACTCATTAACCCTACTGCACTGCAAATCCATAGTACACCAAACTAGCATCTACATGAATCAATGGCTCATGTAATATGATATTCAGTATACATGAACAGTCTATATCCAATGTGCATGCGACCCTATCCCTCTGGAATATTGAACTGCTGTTTGGGGCAGTGGACAGATCTTTGCATCCAACAAACCCCAATGGCAGCTCCATAAATGTCATTTCTGAGTTATCTTCCTAAATCTTTAAGCCTACCAGTATACCCGCAACTCTATTCTACATTCTCATAGCCAGCTTCTAGGTCCAAAAATCGAAAGGCAGCACCTCGTGTAAATTTCCTAGCAAATAAGAAGCAGGCCTTAGGCTGCCCTTCAGAGCTGCACCATTCAATCCGTGACTCGGTGACATAGTGAATATTGTTTATGCTCTGTCCAAACCACAGAACACTAATTAGAAAGGGAACTAGACTAGCAAGAACCAAGTTTGACTGCTGAAACTAAAGCATATGGATGCTGCGTCGTGTCGGAAGTATCTCATGGGCATTGGTCCCAAGGCATCAAGTAGAAACCACAGCTTCATAGTTTAGTTAAGTGTCTTGCCATGCTGATTCCTTGCAGATAGTTTGCTAAACACATGCGCATGCAATCCTCACCATTCAACAAGTGCTATGTGTGGGTGCATCTACATGGGCTACAATCTTATCTTCAGACAAGGAAGCAACAAACCTTGATATCTGAAATCAGATCAAGTGTGAGATCTGCAAAGCGGAAGGTAACAGGATGCCATCCTTGACGTCCTTTCCCACTTTCAGTGTTCTCCCAACGGCTGTAAGTCAGTGTCCGCCGTTCAATTTCTGTTTCCATTTCTTGCATCTATTCCCCTCCATTCACCCACTTGGAACAGTCAACATACCTCCCACCAGATTGTGAAACGTGCCATGCTCAAAGAAACTTCTTGACTTCAGTGTACAGCTGTCCCTGTTCTTGTGGGTGCTTACTTTACATGTTCTGACAGAGCTGCAATAACAGCTTGATAAAGCATTTTCTAAAAGCAACAGAATTTTGCAGAAACCCTGCCACATGAACAAATCTCATAGATTGTTCCAAGCGAAGAGGTTGCTGTAAAGCTAAGGAGACTCACTGCCAACAGAGTCTGTATGTAGTGCTCATCAGGTATGCAATTATCCTGTGTCTTATTCACCTGAAATTGCAATCAATGCAACATAAGTCAGTATTGAGTTCCAGATTTGTCATTAGAATATTTCCCACAGGGATGCTGACTAACTACATAATCATACAAGAAAGTATGGACCTTATCAGAGAACATGTCTCATAGAAACTCCAATTGAGAGAGTCATGGAAGTGAACAAGAAAATAACAGCCAATTCCTTCTGGAGGACTTGCAGACACAGTCAAATCAGACAAGTGGCAACACAAGTCTCTTACCACAGTGTCATCTGTCCAAACCTCTGGCAGTATCACCTTCTGCACCCAGCCAGCCAGCCATGCAATCCATATGTTGTCAACCTCTGTGTCTCATAACAACACCACTAATGCACTGACCCAACAATAGTCAGCATAGCTGGGTTCAATGAACATCCTCACAGACACTAACAACAAATCTTCATGAAAGCAGAGTTGCATGATGTTGGAAATCACAGAGCAATGGTCATTGATAGCAAGAGCCAAATGCCTCTCTCCATTTCTCTCCAGATCCCATCCATCTTGCAGTCCTCTTTTGGCATGTCACCACATGACCTGCTTTTTGGGAGAGTTCCATTCTGCTTGCTAAGTTCTTCTATTGGCAAAGAAGACAGGAAATTACAGAAAATAGGCAGAGCTAAAATGAGAAAAGTTATACCTTGCAATGGTCCTGGAAAACAGGGAAAACTGAGGAGTCAGCTATAACTGCTTCTGCATGCTTCCGAATCAAAACAAACCACTGTCCAACCCCACCACAAGTCAGGAACTGTCAGACACCAGCATTTTCCTAATGTGAATGCAGTGTTAATCCATTTACCTGCATAAAGAGCCTTCACATTGCACCTAGAACAGAAGATGCCATATATGTATGAACAGGTATGACTTCAATAAAAATAGCCTTAACAGTCATTCAACCAAACATTTGACAGCAAAGCATACAACCTATCGCATACCTGTGAACCTTTACGCCAGGCACTTTTGGGAATCACAGAACTCATTTTGGAGTTATATTGTGTGTCGTTGTGGTCAAAAAAACTGTCTACCCCAGCAACGCAGTTCAACTTGGATCAAATCTCTAGCCATGACTTCTAACAATTACCATTTGTGATTACAACCATAAGTTTGAAAGCAATTAGCTGCATGCAATCCCACCTAATCATTTGTTATGCCTATGCTGACAGAAAACAAAGTCCAATGTCCACAATACATGGTAACCCAGAATCACCTACCTGTCCACGAAGCTCTTGTGGGAGGACATAACATAGTCATATACAAAGACAAAATTGTACAGAGGGATGCAGCTGCACAATGCCAGATTTCCAGATGTCAATATCCGGACAAATAAAGTGCATGCAAATACTGCACACAGAGAGAACTCATCACGACTGTCTATACAAAGGTTAGTTAGTGTAAGAGTAGAGAATTGCATCCTAGTTTGCTTTCTTGTATGAGAATTTTTCGCAGGAATACCTGTCTGAAAGGAGCAAGAAGCGTGCATTAAGAGGATCTTGCAAAGCTGCTAACAAGAGCAACCGCTCTGCTTCAAGCATGCTTGCCTCTCCCCACCCTACCTGCAGACCATGTTATATGTAGCCCTTTGATGTTGTTAACCAGCTAAGTGATTTTCTAGAGAGAAATTGAAGCACTGGGTTCCCCAAAATTTAAGATCGATGAAGTTGCAGAGAAATCTCCACAACAACAATTAAAGGTAACACGACAATGAGTGCAGTCATAACCTCATGAGAGTCACTCACAAAGTGACAGACCATCACCTTCATCACGAACAGCAGTGACTACCCACAGAGTTCATCAGCTCCCAACAGTAGGTGTAGATAAGCATATAATAATCTTCCCAAAAACTTGGGCAAACCACTACACACAATCTGCGTCCTGAGCTTCTGTTGACTTTCCCCAAAATTTGGGCACAGACTCGACATCAGGTAGAATTCGCTGATACACTTGGTCTAGAAGGTTGCAGAGAACTCCACAGCAACAATTTTTTGAATGAAACACAACAAAAGCTGATTGCTACACTCTGTACAGAAGCAACGAACTCAAACCCTAACTATTCACACACATGACACTTGATAATTATCACATCATGTACCGGAATGGAATTTTTGAGCTGGCGATCGAGAAAGGCATCACATTTCGTGGTCTCCTTGGTGTACACATATCCAGGCTTTGTATGGATGTAGATACTGTACTCATGTTCCTGTGACCCCTGGAAACCCCAGATTTGTCACGGCATCAGCTATCTTCCTAGAATCCTTGAACTCTAAGCATGCATCTCCAGAATTTCAGCCCACCAAGAAACAGTCGAATGTAGTCGCCAGAAACAAAATCCTGCCAGAAACCTGCGCATGAGAAAATGATTAGCTAACAGTTCGTTATTGCACAGGAGGTGTGAGGGAAGAAGGGATGTACAGCAGGCACTCACCTCAAAGAAATGCTGCCAAAGAAAGTCCAGTGGCATGGATTCACGAGCCAGAAACAAAAAGGCTAACTTGTTGGGCTTTGCTGAATTTTGATGCGCAAGATCATGACGATTTTTCAACACATCATCCATAGAGTTGTCAACAACCAAGGCCTGCAGTTTCAGCAGGACAAAGATGACCAGACCGATTCCCACGAACAAAACCCCGGCATACCTCCATCTCCCGCGGGTAGGAGAACCACCGTACACTCTTCTCTTCATGGTGGAACCCGCCTGCCTTCAAACATCACAACGGCCGCCTTCACCCGCCCCGCAACATTCTCAGCAAAACGTTTACGTTCTCATGATCTCTCTCTCCTATACCAAAAATCATCAATGCTTTTCACCTCATGGTACTCCGCCTCCCTCTACATGAAAGCCACTACATAGCTAGTAGTAGCTGCAGAATTCCGGCTCACACCGACCGCAACAAACGCCGCTTCCACAGCCAAACAAACTAGGGTTTAGTGCAGACAGCAAAAAGGGAGCCAAAAAGGGTGCGAGAAATGCGAGAAAACGGAAACCAACGGAGCCGGTGTGTACAAATGGAAAGGCGTAGTGTGCTGTGCGATTGGTCTGGGGAAAATATTCAAATCCCCACATAAATATCTCATTAGGGCCACAGTGAAGCAGCACACCGTGAAGGATGGATGGTAAGTGGTCACCACACAGTTTTCTGTTGGGTTCCAGTTCCCTAGCTAACCATGATGGTTAGCTCAGTTGCTGTTTTTTTTAACTGCCTATTTACTAACAACCCACAAGCAGGTTGCTAGTAGGTAGGTAGTAAAAACAGCCCTCACCTATGTATAAACCATATATCTACTTACTTTGTAGTTACTTATTTTCCTACCTATCTACCTATATATGAGACCTATTTCTTAAAAAGTTGTTTACCAAGGTGAAACCAAATGTTAACTCAGTTGAAGTTCATCCACAATTGTTTAATAACGGGCATCCAATGGATGGTGCATTGGTTGGTGTTGGTTCCCTATGGCCTCTCATTAGGGGATATTTAGTGGTACGTAACCCACAGCACGTAACATTAACAGCCGTGGATTAGGGGTTGGAATGAACCAGCAGCCACCAATGCACTAGTTCAGGATGAGGCCATTCAAGCCGTTTTGGGGATGAACCAAAAACACATCCTCTTCCCCTACCCAGGGATTTTTCAGCCCCC
>Ga0116230_10001557_pt1 | contig 21928 bp, 10 predicted proteins | sample S1TSphfallax_3_FD_88678 | JGI IMG/M metagenome (GOLD analysis project Ga0116230, IMG submission 88678) | Host-associated microbial communities from peat moss isolated from Minnesota, USA - S1T2_Fd - Sphagnum fallax MG | ecosystem: Host-associated > Plants > Peat moss > Unclassified | place... | reverse complement strand
TTCTTTTATATCATTGGAAAGATCTTGGAATTTAAATGTCTAAAATGGGCTTGCATGACCCATTTGGGTTCTTCTAACATAAGTTATGGCCAAAAGAAGGGTTGGGAGTCAAATTGCCAATTTGACTCCCGACCACTAAAAGTCAATAATCGCCCCAATTTCCTTACGTGTAGGTGGTGTGCCACATACCGTTGAAAAGTTCTTAACGAGGGCTACAACTTTGCTTGAGACCTTACCTCAATCAAAGGTCTGCACACAAAGTTATGGGCCCCCAAAGTTGCAAGAGTCTCAACTTTGGGAATTTCGGGACTCCCACTTGGGAGTCCCGAGACAAAAATGACATTTGGGTGCTAGTCACATGGCCAAGCACATAGTATAATATAAGGGGGAAGGTGGTGGCTTCCCCCAAGTCTAGGCCGTGGTGAGTCTTGTGAATCTGTGTTTGCATGTGGCTCATCCGTGTGCCAAAGTGTTCCAACTACACACTAACCAACTTGTTGTTTGGTTTGTGCAGGTCCCTATGAATAAGTGAACCACTTGTTGCTCGTACTAGTCCCATCTCGAAGCTCCAACACGACCCTTTACCCCCGAAGTGTTGCAAGCCAGGGAGTGCGCCCCAACTCCTTCTCTTTCCGATGTCTTCGCCTTTGGACTCGCAGTTGAATCCATCAAGGAACTTGGGGGTGCATCATCTTTGATAAAGTAAACACTTGGGTATTACCCTTAACATGATGTATAGTTAACGACATTATAAAATTTATATAGCAAACAAGGCGTGAGTAGGCATACCCCATTGGGTTATCATTCAACATGACACATGATAACCCTTTCTTACCCCAAGCCTTGTAATATTTTTTTGAAACCACAACCTTTCTTATAGAATAAGTTGCATCCTAAAAATTTAGTCCCACCCCCACATCTCGTGTAAATAATGGCCTTTCACAACATAAGATGTAGAGTTCTACCCCTCCTCATTACCAAACTTTACAGGTACCACAAAATTGTAGCTTGGCTCTAAGGTTGCAACCAAAGATTGCCTATCAAATCCAAACTCAAGTTCTCGATTGGCCTCTACATCATCCAAATTGTTGATCATGTAGGTTGTAGTTAAATTCAATGGCATTAATGTTTCAAGGTGCCACCATCCTATATGGGCAATATTCACACAAAATTCCCATTTTTCATCCAAGCAATATTCACAAAAGCAAACCAAATATCAAACATGAGTTTCAAAGGATCCCCATGAAATCAAATTTGGTGATTTTTTCTACTACCTTTCACAATTTCACACTCCCAAGATACTTCTCAATTAACATCAGTTTCCCCAATGTGCCAAAATAACCTTTTCAAAGGTGATTTCTCCTTGACATATGAAAAAGTTGGCCTATATGATAGGACATTCGTCAAATAATCACAAATATGTTTTGCACATTCGAGTTGTCTACCATTCACATTCAAATGTTCTTTTGTAAATGTTCATTTAACTACAGCCCCTACTCCATCATGTTCGCCTTTGCCATGCCCAAATCCAAAATAACTCCAAACCATCAAACAACCCCCTGTCAAGCTTGGAGATCAAGCAACAAAATACCAATGCCAAGTTGATTTAAACTAAGCAACACACCTATTACACCACACCCAATGTCTTTGTAAGGGGAACTTGGTCACCTAATGTCATGTGCTCCCATTGGAGCATGAAACAATGTTGAACAAATAGGGAGTCATGTTGAGTATCATTAGATATGTAGAAATGAAGTTCCTTCACCCATTCCCCCTATGTTAGTTATGGGTCCTCTTGGACTTGCATAGGAACCTCATGAAGTTGCATCAATTGCCACCTATATGTAATGTGTACTAAAATGGTCACTTGCATGGTGTGCCAATGCATAGACCGAACTTCATTATGCATTTAAACCTATAGTTTTCAACACAAACAACATTTTATGGGATCTTCTTTAATAGGTTCTTGAATTGGATATCCTACCATTTGGCAAAGAAATTTTGTTCTATGAATGCATTTAGCTTAGGTTTTAAATAATCATTATATACACTTAGAATTGTTTTCATGTATTCCAGTTTAAATTGTTTACTTTCATTACATGCCCTATCTTTCCCAGCCACTTGGAGGGCATATCACCGCCACTCCATCAAAGCCAAAATGTTTACATCATCTCACTTGGACAAAATTCGAAAGTGTCAACACCGCACAAAATACATTCCCTAAAAGACATTCTCATTGATACCACTTAGCATACAAACCTTTAGGGCATACTACCTCTTCCTAAAGTTGAAAGAGGCTAATATACTTGACTTACTTGCTTGACATTCTTTTTCCCCACATTCCCCTTCATGTTGACACACCTATTCACAATCACATTGGTAACCTACTTGATCATGGATTCCCTTGCCCATTGTTCACATGTTATTACACCCAACACGTAGTTCATCCATTTTGATGTGGTACTTGCAATAGCAAGTATTTTGCTCTTGCAACTTTTTCACATAAAATGGCTTCATCTTCTCAAATGCTTGTTGGCTGATTTTGATTATAGGATGTGATGCTTTAAATCTCAGTAAAAAAACAATCTTTAAACACAATCAAATAACCACAATATCATGTTTAGATTTTTAAAATAATTATTATTCCAAATTAGACAAGGAGGTGTAAATCATTAACAAAACTTCATTTCTTAATCTTAGTACTATAGAAATTAAGTGGGCGAATGCAAGGTATGGTGGCTTACTTTAGGTGTCACAATGGTTTTTTTTTGTCAGTTACCCCTTGTTCAAAGGCATATGGTGAATAAATATTTTTAAAAATCTATTAACTGGTAATTGAATGTAAATTAACAACTTTATTATGAAGATATTTGTGTAGTTGTTTATTAATAAAAAGTTCATATGCTAGTAGTAATGGACTTTTGAAAGTTCAAAACTATGGATTGTTCGATTGACTATAATGATAGAAAATTGAAAGGTTCATCTTAAATTTTATTCAAAATTATCTATAGTGACTTAACATATGAGTTAGAATGAAATAATACACTTCTATGTGAAAAAATTCCTTAAGAAACATAGCAAAATTCTACCTACGAACTTTTGAATGCCTTAAATTAACATGTATTTTCATAAGTCCATAGCATTGTTGTTTTTCATTCATTTTCAAAAAAAATTCAAAGGTGCATATATTTGGAATCTTTACTTGGGCTCCTATTAATATGGAATTTATTACTTTTAATAGATGGACTTTATTACCAATTAACCATCATTTCAAGCAATGTGGTCAAGCTGGTCAAAGGCATGCTTATAAGAGAGTTGTTCTTGTGTAAAGCAAACCAATCTGGTGATCTGAAACAACTTGCAAACATAGTTTTGAAATATGCCTTAAGATCATCTTGCATAGCTAAAATTGCACACATGGAAGGTGAAGAGATCTTTGGATCCTACAAATGGAAGGCAAACCTACCCCCAAATCAAAAAGGGATTCACATAAGCACAGTTGTGTGAATTTTACTCATCCATGTGTAAACCACATAACTACCAAATCAAATGTGCAAATTGAACAACTTGGGGCTAATCAAATTCATGCAAATGTTGAGGTCCTTGAGTCTCCATATGGAGATGGAGTTTGGCATAGTATATACCAATGCCCCCCCTATGTCGCATGTTCAAAGTTCCACGTTACAAAAAACCACCAAGCATTCTTGCGCTACAAGGATAATTACTACTTCTATTGGTGTCCCTCCCCCAACTTACTTAGGGTTGTGGTATCAATTCCCTAGTGCACATGTCAAGATGCACAAGTTCTAGTTCTATCTAAATGACATGAATTGGTGTGTTGGCAGTTCAAAACGCAAGCGTGCATTTGACAAATCAGTCATTCCAAAAATTTAACTCATTGAAGTTGAAACCAATCTCACACAAGATGGAATCAAGTTTCAATAGTTCATGGTGTAATTTTAAAACTATTTTTAAATGTAAAAATTAGATTGTATGTAGCAAGTTGTTTACAAATGCATGAAGATTTCTAATTATTGTGGAAATTTAATTTGGTACATGATGTACATGACTTATTTACAAGACTCCTTATATTAAATATAAAGACTAGTGAAGGTTTGGATTGGCTCTGGGTGAAAGCACAATTGAGTGCTCCAAAGTATCATCCTATAGGGAAATTGTCCACACCATCCTTAACAAAGTACTTGATGCCAAAATGATTTAATAACCAAATGAAAATTTATTCATGGAATCATAATTTACATGGAAACAACATTCTAATCCTAGAGTTTTGAAAGATTTGGACATGATCATTATGTACTTTGAATGTATTTAACTTTCAATAATGAATGTCCTAGACAACAACTTAACACAAGACATAATGTTAGTACTACTAAACTTGATATTTTCATGAAATTGATATTTTTCCATTCGATAAAAAATCAATATGCATACTATCACCTAAAAATTATGGTGATACAATCTTTTAAAAAATTTATAATTAGTCAAAAAACATCTTTATTAAAATTTGTCCATTCAAAACTTAGCAAAATCAATTAGATGTTTGAAGATGAAATGTTTTTTTAAATGTCTTTAATAAGACCATGTTGTTGGATTTTGATCATGTCAAATCCACAAATTGAAACAAATATTTTTCTACTTTGACACATGATGATGTAATTTCTTAATAACTAAGGTGTGTTTTGACCCAACAATGCTAGCAAAAAGCATGAGTAGGCGAGCCTACTCATGTGAGAAAGAAGGAATGTCATGTCATTAAATACAATGTTGATTGTTTGAAACTCAAACATAATCATTAATGTTGCAACATATGAACATGTTTTTTTTTCCCTTGACTATTGGAGCCATACATTGTGCATTGTTCTAAAAGGTTACACATGGGCATGTTTGCAAGCTCTTTCAGAATGAATTTTTGCAAGAAAAATAAAATTCTATTCTATTGATTTTAAATGAATGCTACCTTAGATCACTACATCAAAAAGATGGATATATGACTACATCCATGACTAGGTTTGTAGTCATATATGCCACTAGTGACTACATCACTACATAGTCCATTGAGACTTGTTGATTTTATTACTAGTCGTATTCTTGTCCATAGTCATATATGCCATTTACAACATTTTACATGACTACAATTATATCCAACGATCAATATTAATCAATCTAGATTGTTAGATTAATTTATTGAATTTGAAATATGAAAATTATTATTTAATATGTCCATTATGATTGTTTTTTGTTTTAATCAAGGTCCTAGATTGATACCATGCACAATCATAAGTTGACATGTGACTATTAACGATGACTTTATCAAGGATTAAATTCTATATTATTGTTAGGTTTTTGTCTACCATGTTACATGTAGTACCACATACCCAAATAGGAAAGACAAAATTATGAAGGTACATGCCTCGATTAATTATCATAATATAAATGGAATCATGCACATATAAACAATAATAATATGGTGTGTATTGATAGAATGTGAATACAAGATCATGTCTGGTTTTGGGCATTGCAAAATAACACTCCATGCCCCTTATATTTCAATTCTTCTTCTTGCCTCTTCAAACCTTCAGATAACTACACTACTATAGAACTTGTCCTTAAACCACTCAAGGTTTAACCCACCTTCCACTTGAAGAGAAATCTATTCCACTTGATTGGATTGGGGGTGGAAATCCTTACTAGTTGGGAACCCATGGCAAGGTGCCCCACTATGTTTCCACTATCCACCAATTTTGTTCACTAAGTTCCAATGGTTTTCACCTAGTTCACCCCTTGCATTAGACGGTTGGGGGTAAATGTTTTTTTTGTCTGCTCATCCAGTGCATATCCCATGTTTGAATTTAGGCTATGGATGCTAGGTGGGCATTATGGTTTCACATTTGGTAGTCGTGGAAGCTTCAATTGTCGCAACCCCACTTTGGCCAAGTGTGGGGGTGAAGCCCAACACTCCCAAAGTTGGGGATTTGGAGTCCTCCGGGACTCCCGAATGTTCAGAGTTCGACAGCAGGGGCCAAAACACCTCGCATTGGGGTGTTCTTGGTGTCATTGGAAAGGTCTTGAAGTGAAGATGTCTAAAATGCCCTCGCATTGGTCATTTGGACATATGCAGCCCAAGTTATGGGCAAAAGAAGGGCCGGGAGTCAAACTGGCAGTTTGACTCCCGACCACTAAAAGTCGGGAATCAACCTCTTCCTGACATCCGAATTGAGAGTGCGACACGGCGTTGGAAAGATCTCGATGAGGGCTACAACTTTGGTTCAGACATTGTTGCGATCAGACTCTACAGTCGGGAGTTATGAGCTCCCAAAGTCCCGGGACTCCAACTTGGGAGTCCCGAGAAAAAGAGCCATTTGGATGTAGGCTCGGCGGAGTGGCGCAGAGAATACTATATGGGGGAAGGTGGTGGCTTCCCCCGAGTCCGGTCCGTGGTGTGTCTTGTGGTCCAAAGTGCCCGTGGCTTGTCCCAACACCCAAGGGTGTTCCTAAATGTGAACTAACCACTTTGTGGTTTGTTTCGGATGCAGAATCAAGCTTGATCTACTAGTCCCTCTTCCTAGTCTAATCCCGAGACTTCTAGCACGCCCCTCTACCCCTCTATAGTGCTGGAAGTCGGGAGCGCCTTTCCGAGTCCCAATTTCTGCAACTCTACATAGGTGAACCCTCAAGTGGGTTCACCCCGGGACTTGGGAGTGCGTCATCAATAGTGGAGGAGGGTTGCCATATTGACCTACATATATACATTCAAAAGATCTTCCAAGGAAAATATTAGTTTTGCATAGTCCTTTAGTCTAATAATCCTTGGCACTCTCATGTTGATCAAAAGAATGATACCTAGTTTCTTCAATTTAGACTATATAAACAAACCAACTAACCTACCAAAATTAATTAAACGTATATTAACAATGTTTCATAACAATAGATTGGAGGGTTTAGGTCTACTAGCCCTATGAAGCCCCAAGTCTTGCATGGAACTAAACATTGACCTAAAAGGACTATGTGAAGATTTTGCACTAAGATATAATTACAATGTTTAATAATTACCAATGTAAACCTTGTTGGCAAGTAAGAACAAATGCCACTAGATGGCGGATTGTTGTGGAATTGTTTTTGTGGTCCCAATTTTATTGTTCATTTGAATTCAATAATGTTTTGCATCCCAAACAAAGCCGCACAAGATATGTCAATGTAGATGTTTATGTAAATTGTAACACAAAAGCCAAGTGAAATGAGACCTATTACATCAAAAGCCTTAAATCAATTCACACAAAACTCCATCAAATTAGTGGTGACACAAGACCATGTAGCATTGCAAATCCAAAGTTTAGCCCAAAGAAAATGTTATAGTTCACAATACCAATGAAAGAAACCATTGCCCAACATGAAATATTCTAGACAAAAAAAGTGTAATCATGACCAAAAAGGCATAAAATGTTTCGCACTTTCAACCCAAACACTAGTAAAAAACCCCCCCTTTTGCAACTACGTTTTCAACTACTGTTCATCTATAAACCAAGTCTAAAACTACACATACAGTTGCAATTTATTTTTTGCAATTAGGAAATATTTTTTGCAATTGTTAACTAGTAATGTCGAAAAGTACAAATTGAGAGTGAAATTACAATTGAAAGTGTATGCCACATGTCAACACCACAACAATAGCCACTACTTACCAACTTAGTTGAAAATTACTCTACTAATATAGTCAAGGGATGTTGTCAACTACAGTCAACAAATGGATGAACTTCATCCGCTAACTAAGCATGACATCAACCAAAAATATAATTTTAATTTCAACTAGGTTACAACTATGTAAGTTAAGCAATTCAACTATGTTGTAATTATGTAAATTGAACATTTGGCCAATGGTTTGGTGACACATGGCACATTGACAATGTTGATATGTGGCACATTCATAAAATGTGGGATCAACGCATAGTTAAATGACACATGGCATGCTCACAAAATGTGGGGTCAACAAATAGTTTAATGACACATGGCAGATCCACATCAATAGTTTAGGCCACATGGTGCCTAATAATAGGTTAGGTCTCAATCTAGGCACCTAGGTTAAACCTAAACATAGGCCATTTAATCTAGGCTTAAATTAGGGCTAGATCTAGGCACCTATGTTAGGCCTAGACCTAAACCACATGGCAATTAATAAATGAAGTCCTATTTCATTTGGTTTAGCCTTAAGGTTGAACCTTTTTTATTGGTTCATCCTAAATGGCTACTAGATTTTTATGTTTTTTGTGTTCTCCAATAATCCTCGTACACTTTTTTATATAGTTTGGATTCATGGAATGGAAACCAAACAATATGGGATAAAGTTTTTAGTTGTAACCTAGGGAAAACACATTTATCACTTAACACTTAACAATATTGGATCATTATAATTGTCTTGTCCATGGTCTGTTCCTTTTGAAACTTAAAGAAATTTTGTAGTCCTCCACTTGGGTATCCAAATCTGGAAAAAAACGTTACAATATAATGGAAACTGAGCAAGATACACCCTTTCAAAGTGAAGGGGGTTGTGCTTTGGATTTTTTCATAAGTGTTCAATATATTTTGAAGCTTAAGCTCTTCACCTATTGTTTTTTTGACTTTTCACTTTAAACAAGTTTTATAGATTTTGAGATAGCGCATTTGTAGCCTTTGAAATCATTCAAAATGAATGAGAAATGAACAAGATATAATTGTTGGAAGTAAAGGGGGTCTAGAAACAGAATTTGAGACAAAATATCACTCTTTCTTTTCCTGCAATTTTTGCTTTGTTCCTTTGGTTTTGAGGCTCAAAAAAGATTTGTAGCTCTATGTTTTGCACTTCCAATGACATTAAAAACATTCAATTTGCTATTGAAATGAGGGAAAACTTGAAAGTGTTCGATGATAGAATACCATTTGTTGTTTACCCTAGTTGCAACCCAATTATAACATAATTGCAACTCAAATAGTTGTAATCTACTTGTACAAGCTAGTCTAAGCTTAGTTAGGCCTCGACCTACCCTAATAATCTACCTAGGCTAGGTCTAGCTACTTACCTTAATTACTTATAGTAATTATTCATTAACTATTTAAAACTATATAGTTGTGTAATTAAACAATTAAACATATTATCATCATTTATTAAATAATATGGTGATTAATTTTGTTTTGGAAAAAACAACAATTAAATGTATTTATTTACTAAATAATTAATTAACATTGAATTTTTTAATTCAAAATTCACTATAAATTCTTATTGGCATTTCATAAAACAAATAATTAACTCAAATATAAATATTCAATAATAGGTTTTATATGCTATTTTAATTACAATAATCATTATAATGTTGTGATAATTAATAATTGATTACAATTACAACAACAACATTAATAATTATATTGTAGGTAGTAATTAAGTTAGGCTAGTTATTTAACTATTTTATTTGTATTTTTATCCAAGTTGTTGGAAGTATTAAATGACCTAGTATAATAAATATTAAATAAGATTATTCAAAAATGGAATAGTAGTATTAAATAAAAATAATTTCAGAAATTATATGATAATTTGTTAAGTACATTTTAATAGATGAAAAAATTAATGGAACTAATTGAAAAAATTAAAATTCTAAAAAAATTAATTATGTATCATTACATGATATGTTGTAAACTAAAATTGAATTTACATAGAAATTATAAATTATGCATGTATTGGACATACACATTATTAAGTTGACTTATATTTCAGAATTTCTTTAAATTTTATTTTCAAATTAAAGTGTAATATTTATATGCACAAAAAAATTCAACATACATGTAATCATTCATGTATACAAAAAACATTTACGTATACCTTAATAATTAATGAATCTTTATTGAAATTTTAAAAATATATTAAGACATCATACATATAAAAATGAATAAACATTAAAGTTCCAAAAAATTATGAATAATGTATCATTACTTGATTTGTTGTAAATTAACATTTGATTTACAAAGAAATAATAAATTGCATATATTGAACTTACATTATTACAAACTCATATTTCAAAATTTCCTTAAATTCTATTTTGAAATTAAAACTTAATATTTATATGCACAAAATGGTCTTGCATCATACATAACAATTCATTTCCACAAATAGAATTTACATGTAGTTTTTTATAAAATCCAAATTTGATTTATTGCAATTTAAGGAAAATATTGCAATATCATGTCTATAAAGATTAATAAACATTAAATTTCCAAAAAAATATTAATTATGTATCATTATTTGATATGTTGTAAACAAAAATCCAATTTACATATAAATAATAATTAGGTGTATTGAACATGCACATTATTATGATTTTATATTTTAGAATTTCCCTAAATTTCCTTCGATCAAATTTTACTATGTGTGTGCACAAAAAAAATTGCATCATACATAACCATTCATTTTATACAAAGATAATCTACACATAATTTAATCTATTAATGAAGGTAGATAATTGGTTTTGTTTTATTCTATCATGTTGAAATTTCCTAAACCAAATGACTTCACATGATGCTATTGATATCTTTGAAAACCTAACAATGAATAGGGGTGCATTGACTTGGGTTGAAATGTTTTGGAGTTACAATCCAAAGATTATTGATTATTGAACCATTTTCTTAATATAAATAAATAAAATCACAAATAGAAATTTTATTCGAATCCAAAGGTGTACTTGGTGTTGTTGGAAAGTAATTGCTGAATTAGATTTAATGAAAATTATTTCATAATTTTCATATTTAAGGTGTGGAAGATATCGAATTTTGAATGAATTTTCTTGTTGAAAATTCAAACAAATTACAACAAATTGGGTTTAGAAGGGAAAATGAGTTGAATGTGTTCACATTTGGGGCCAACAACACATGTTACCTTATTTATCCATGAAGGAAGGTAGTTTGTTTTGTTTTGTCATAATAATATTTCCCAAACCACGGTGTTTTAGGTTATGCTATGGAACTTGTCATCAAAATATTCTCAATGAATAGGGGTGGAACGACTTGGTTTAGAATGTTTAGAGTTATAGTTTGGAATCTATTATTGAACCATTTTTTCATTGAAGTTTTTGAAAAACCAATATTGAAAACTATATTGGAACTTGGGGCCGTTCTTGGTATTGTTGGAAAGCCCTCACCAAGTTCGATTTAATAAAGTTGATTTTGTAATTTTGAAACCTAAAATGTGAACAACATTATTGAATTTTTGGTGGGTACATATCATTGTTGGAAATTCAAACAAATTGCAAAAAGGGGTTTGGAAGGAAAATTCAATTGAATGCATTCAAACTTGGGCCAATGACATAAGGTACATTAGTGTTTAATGAGTTTTTATCATAATTTTAAACAAATATTAAGATATCATGTGCATAAAAATGAATAAACATTATAGTTGCACAATATTATTAATTATGTATCATTACTTGATATGTTGTAATGATCTACATAGAAGTAATAAATTACATGTGTATTGAACATAAAAATTACTACTAACATATATATAACTTTATTTTGAAATTAAAGTTTAATATTTATATGCACAAAAAAAACCATTCATTTACATAAATAAAATTTACATGTAATTTAATGTTATCATAATTTAAATAAATATTACAATATTATATGTATAAAATTAAAGTTGCCTATTTGTAGTTTAACCTAGTTGAAAGAGATAGTTGCAAACAAGATTGTATTTCATCCATCTTTTAGTACATTTTATCATCCACAAAATTTATCATCCAAAATAGTTGAACATTAGTCAATGTCTTGACTATGTGCAAACTAAAGAACCTTATATGCCAAGAATACTTCAAAAATGACCCCTTAGTTCAAACATGCTTCACATTGTTTAGCAACATAGTCGGGAATTCAACTTGGAGACATTGTTGATGCCATGAATATTTGGCAAATGACCACACAATTGAAAAATGCTTTCAACTATATACCAATATAGTAAACAAATCAACTTATGGTGATTCCCATAATTTTATTTTTTAATTTCAAAAATCCAATTGAAACATAGTTGCAAATGTCATGTAGTTGAAAACTTTTGGTTAAAAAAGGGGGGTTTTCTACTAGTGAAGGTAGTATTGACCAAAACTTACATGTGATGTACCAAAGTAAGTCCTCATGCTTGAAAGGAAGCATGGTGGGGCTTCCATTCAAGCATAAGGAATTTGTATTCATTACGCTAAAATGGAAGTTTGCCATGCTTCCACAATTGTTTTTTCAAGGTTCCCAAGTTCATAGTTAAGTGATGGGTGCAAGAAATTATCTTGCAATAGATAATAAACCTTGCCACTGGACCAAATTGTAACACACTAAACACAAGGAATTAATTCCACCTAAATGTGGACAAGTGGAAGGATCGACTCAATGAATTTCAAATTTTATTGTTTCAATGGTGACTAACTGTCAAAACACTTGTATGGCTAAAATCCTAGCAATAATTTCAATACCAAGGTCCATACTAATTGGATTTTTTCCCCACATTTCTTATGTGCATTTCAATGACAATGGATTGACAAACCAAAGCTATAAATTTTGATACCATCAACAATGTCAACACAAAGATTCATGACAATTAGTGAGAAGTTCAATATCAATGGGTTGAGTGAATTTGGAGTTTTTTTCATACCATGGACAATAGACTCATCACGCACTCAAAGAAATGTTTTACTACCATACTACTTTCAATACAAACATCCATACTAATTTTATTTATTAGCGATCATCCAATGGTTTAATTCTTTTGTATCTCAATGACCATGGAATGACTAACTAGATTTGGACTTATTTTATACCATTGCCAATGGCAAGACAAGGATCTCGGTCAATTGGACTAATTGACCTAATGTACAAATATTTTGATTCCCTGAAATTGAATAAATGAAACTTCTTAATCAAGGATTGTCAAAGATAGGTTGTCAAAAAAATTTGAGGAACATAATAAAAAATACCTTAGTAAATCTATAAAAATTCAAGAGTAAGAAAACACCTACAATGTATGGATGAAAAATGTGGCCAATCTTCGCAAAAGTATCAAAAACAAACTCATAGGGCTTGAAGCTTTGCGTATAATTGTGCTTTATTGTTGTGCATAATCCTAGATGGGATGTTGGCATGATGTTTAAACATAGTAAGGTGTGGGAAGTTGCAAACTCCAATTGTGTGATGTCACATTCAATTTTAAGACCTAGACAAATATCATGCCACAAATTAATCAACAAGGCTGCTACATTATTTGGAGACTAAATTCTTTAACTCAATTTGCCACCTATACAAGATTAGAAAATCCATATAATTTGATTTTGATTTGATACCATCCAATGAAGAAGCTCAAGCCAAAATTGATGCATGAATAACATCAGTCCAAGAATAATTCACCTTGTTGTTGCAAGTCCTCCACCTCTGTCTTGGCCCCTTGAACATTGACCCCTTTGAGCAATGTGTAGGCAACTCAAATACCATGTTATAATACACATCACAAGCTTCAATCTTGTGTGCATTTTTAACCAAGGCCATCTTTTGATCTAGCCTCTTTCATCCATCCTACCAAGAACTTGCAAGTTTGGACTTTCCACGATAAATTCCTTTACCATGACTTGTTTGATCGCATTAGTGGATCCCTATTATTATGATTGCACTAGACCATTGTGTGCATGTACTATAAATAATGGACAAATGGGATAACAAGTTAGATTCTAGATTTTCCCACCTATTTCAAATTGTTCCACCTAATTGCAATTACAAATAACTTTTAGCAAAATGAAAAGGATCACAAGATTTCAAATACATCAAACTTAATCATGCAACAAGTTGTCTACAAATAAATTATATGGAGATATTAATACATGAATAAGGTGATAATAAATATTCTTCATGCAAGCACAAGTATCTCAATATAATTTCATCAACCACTTTAAAGGATTCCCAAGGCCAAAAGTGGGATAGAAAAGTGGGAATTTTTAAAGAAAATGATTAGCTTAACATTTCACCTATTAGATTGAATTGGAAACAAAGTACATTTTCTTTTAGTACAAATATATGAATATAATATTACTATTGGTTCACATAGCAATTCCCATGGTTATAATTAGATAGGTAGCTGAAACATGTACCTAACATTGAACTTGACCCACCAAAAGTAGACCCACAAGGATACCAAACAACATGCTCAAGTATAAGCACCTAATTAACTATTATTATGCTAGTTGAATAAGTTAAATAGGTTGTAAGTGCACAAACCCTAAAGCAAACTTATAGGTGTATGTATGAACATGACTTTTCAAATAGTATTCCAAAGAGGATACAAAATAGACCTTACTCAAGAAAAAATGAATTTGTGGATGAATCTAAGTGATATCATTGCAACATGGGTTTGCCCCATTTAGACATCCGTGCATAAATAATGGTTATGGATATATGTAATGTTGTAGCCATTAAGGAGAAAAGGGCCTATATATTGACCAACAACTTGAACAATACATTGTCGAATCAAATGAACTTGTAGACATTATTTGTGGAGGTAGATCACAATGATTTAAAACAACACTGAAGGAGGGCAAATACATATACCATCTAGAGTTGTCCCCAAAAAAAAAAGACTAGCTAGGAGCCTTGCCAATGATTCCATCAACCAAGGATACACATTAAGTACTAGCACTCCCATAGGATGTAGATCTTGTCCTTGGTGGTGCATGCATCTTCAAATGTTGTAACTAGAAGGTTGCGCCTTGATTTGTATCACATGACATGTGTGGACGGCCAGAGTATTTGTGTCACTTGCACCATTTGTTTGCCTTCCCCACATAGGCCTGGTAGCTTAGGTTTTGATTTTCTTTGTGAACCTTTACAAACCCCAACAACAACCTCTGCCACAGTGGTCACATGGAAGCCTAGATGTAGCATTATGCACTTGGTTCCAACCTTAAAAGGGGCTTGCATGAATTCACATTATTCTTAAGGTCATGTGAACATTGATAATGAATTTGGAACCTAAATTTTATATGTAGTTTTGAAAATGACTATCTTTGCCAAATTAAAGGCTAAGAAAATGAATTGTGGAAACCAATTTACAGAGTCATTCCCACTACGTAAAGAGATAACAAAATGCCCTATATCCTTTCCAACTCATGCCATAAGGAGTCCTCGAATGACCTTGCCCTTTGGTGCCTTGAATGTTGCATCAAGTAATTTTGGAACCTTAATGAGGTTAGGCTTGCATGACAACTTGTTGGTTGACCTCCGTGAACTTCCAATTTGAACTGGAATACCAAAATATGCCACAATCCTTGAGGCATTCTCCTAGACTAGGACTACCAAAATGGCCACACCATTTGTGGCTACATCGTGAGTTCCTACCACATCATTGTGCACCACCATAACTACTCCTTGGTGACTTGGAAAGGTGCCTTGCCTTCAACTTTGGTAGGCACATTGACAGCACCTTCATGTACATCATTGACCACTTGGTTGAACATTGCGCCATCCACTACTATCCCCAACACATCAACATCTTCAACCTTACTCTTCATTGCCACCAAGTTTTGGGCATGCCTACGTTTCTTTGCTTTGGTGTGGTCATGTGTTTTCCTTGCTCATTGACTCTTTTGGGCCACAACAAGGAGGCAATTGGAAGATTTGGCACTAGAGTCATTCCCCCTTGAACAATCAATCAATTGGGTGTCTCCCAACATGTCTAGCCATATGGGTGCATAGCCTAGGTCATCCATATGTGAACCCCCTAGTCCCTCATCCCCCTTGCTATGGGCCACTTGACAACTAGGAAAATTAAAATCCAATTAATCAAACTCATAATTTACTAGGACAGTTTGGGAAGGTGCATTTGGTAGATCATTCACACCACCCATGTTTCCCGCCACTTGATATTTATGCATTTCAATTGCAATGGGTCCTAGCATTTCAACAACAACAAGCTCCTAGACCTCAACGACAACAAGTTTTAGGACTTCAATAGTAGAAGACCCCATAGAAGACCCCTTGGTAAATACAAAATTTCTAATCTTATATTTTGGCTTAAAATTTGGACTGAAATGTAATCAAACTAATACTAACAAAGTGTGCTCATTCAAATCTACTTATAACTAGTTTCAAAATTAAAATCCAATAATGAAAGTATGATAAGAACACAAAAACAACAAACTTTGACTATGGAAACAAAGTTTTTCCAAAAATCAAAGTATATTTTTCTCGTACTCCATTAAAGCTCCATATTCTACAATGATACAATGGTCCTCATCTCTTCCTCTGTTTCCAAGATATATTCCTCAACAAAAAAAATTTTATTTTCTATTCAAATTTGAATGGTGATAAAAACTATGTAATCTAGCTAATAATTCTTAAACCAGTAACTTAAGTAAACATAAATATATTAATTATTAATTATTGCAAGTAACTACTCCTTTAACATTACCCCACCCGTACTTTGAATTATGTCCTGAAATTCTAGATTAAAAATGTGTTAATAAAGAAAAATGTTTTGTTGTTTCTGATCTTATGATTCAAAAATATCTATACAACAATTTGCTCTGTTTGTACTATAGTATGTTTTGCTTGTACTTCATATTGAAGCATTGTTTGATTCTATATTGTATACATAGTCTATTATTGTTTTTTTTATGTTTTTGTTAATAATTGTATAGTTATTTGTTGATGGGTTGATGTCTACTTTTGTGAGTGCAAGTTTGTTGTCACTTGTAGTTATTGCTATAATTACAAATATGATGTGATCTGATTTTGACCTTGCCATTATGAGAAATTGCATTCGTCAAAACCACATTGCCTTGCAATTAAAATTTTAAAAAAGCTCATATACAACTATCATGCAGCAATGCTTTGGGTATTACAACTATAATGCAACTATCCCCTTAAAAAATGGCGTATTAATAAATAAATTGTCATGTCAAAAAACTAGTTAGTTGTATTAAAGTTGCAAGTGAGTTGAAAATGGGTCTTCTATACAATACTTTATACACATCGAACATACATATCTAATCAACCATGTTTGACTTTTTCAAGAGTTGCATTGTAATTACATGTGGCAACTACTTAAAAACTATTATATATGTGTCACTAAAGCAACAACTATGTTGCAACTAGTGTACAATGTACATAAATGAAATCATGCCATGTGTCCACATTTCCACCACCCATTATGGGATACATTTCCAACTAGTTTTTTATTATGATTCCCATTGACACAATTAGTATGGCCACTAATGCATCACTACTAAAGTATTATTGTTCAACTATGTTATGACTATAATACAACTACTTATAACTTAATAAGGATACATATTCATCAATTATTTATATTTTCATCATATGTGTTTCATTTTGAGTGATTTAAAATGTTATGGGAATGCTACCTCAAGTTCTAAAAATCATCTTTGAAGTGCAAAGGAAAATGAATAATGAAAAAATAACAAGAAAACTTGGTCTTTTTTCCTTTTTTTCTATTTGGACCCCTCTTACTTTCAAACCTCGTAACTTTCTTATTTCTAATTCATTTTAAACAATTTAAAGTGTTATAGGAGCACCACATGAAGTTCACAATTCATCTTTGAACTCTAATAACAATAAAACAACATACAAGGAATGTTATTGGTGTTTGGAAACCGGTCTTTGTAGCATGGTGGTTTGTTTTTTTGAGTTCTTGACAACCTCTACTTTGAGGGGCCATAACTTTCTCAAATATATTTCATTTTGATGATTTTTAGTGCACCAAATGTGCCAATAGGAAGGGTTCAAATTTTGTTTAAAAACCAAAAACAATGGAACCTTCCCCTTGGATCTAGCCTACTTTGAACGCTTAAGTGTTACAATTACAACTTAATTTGCAATGAATGAATAACTAAAAGATTTAACCCATATGTTTTGTCTTCAAATCCCATGGTACAAACTATATAAAGAAGGCTTGTTCTCTTATGTTTTCACATTAAAATACATGTGCCATTTTGGGACGAGCTTAAAAAAGTTTAACCTAACAACTAAACATAAAATATAAAATAAAATTTCATGGTTATTCTTTAGTGCACTTAGTCTTGTGCTTTCTTACCTACTTACCTACTTAGGTAAGTAAGTAGGTCCTACTTTTCAACCTACCTATGTAGGTAGGTAGGTCCTAGGTAAATATGTAGGTATGTAGGTCTAAGACCTACCAACTTACCTACCTATGGTTATATATGACCTACCTAATTAGTAAAATAAATTTTTATTATTTATTTTTTCCAAAATATAATTAATATGCCATGTGGCAAAAAAAGTAATTATGCCATGTGTCACAATTTCGGACCATGATGAACAATTGTAATGGATGATGGAGATCAATAGTTTAAAAAAACAATTTATGTCCAAAAATCTTCATAATGCCACATGTCAAATTTTAATAGATGGATGATAACTATTGATGTTAACATGACATCATGTGTGAAGTTATAATGGAGTTACATAGTAGTTGAAAACAAGTTGTTTTGATTAAGTTGCAATTGAATTGCAATGAGTTGCACCATATATATCATGAGTTGCAACTTTGCAATTCATGCAACTTGTCCATTAACATTCATAGCCTATAAATACAATGAGTTGCAAATGTCCTTTATAACTCAAAAATTGAGTTGTTAGGCTAGTTACAAAGCATCCTTTTTTTCTCAAAGTGTGTTATTCAACTTTGATACAACTTGTAACTGTTGATTTGACTGTAGATATGATGTAATCTAATTTTGATCCATTGCTATAGCTTTGACAAAAGCTCAATCTAACCTTGTTGATTTCCTAAATTATATGTTCTTCATGTTGTATCTACTCCCTTATTTCTATGGTTGCATATGCATATTCTTGAGAATTGACTACTTGCAAAACAAATTATACTTGTTCTAAAGTTTGTTCATCATCCTCTCTCTCATGGCTATCCTTTCCTCCTTTGAGGTCTCTTAGCTACTTTGTTTTTTTTTGTACTTGATGGTTTTGCCCCATCTATATCCCTTTTGTTTTCTTCTTCATCTAAAGTCTTTAGTTTGGAGACAGAACTAAATGTTCATACTCAAATGATGGCATAATTTTTTCCATATGAGAAATGTTATGTTTGTACAACCTTTCATTCCTCTCATACTTTTTACATATTTTCCCAATATCTTTATGAACAATGTCTTGAATTGCATCCCACCATAAGTCTACATCTTTTTCTTCTATTGATAGTGCCTTGAGCTTTACTTAGAATAAAGTATTTTGCTTCTTGATTTCATTATTTTTTCCAAAGACAATATCATAATTGAAAGGTATTTTCTTTTGAGTCTCCTGTAAAAGTTTGTTTAACTTTTCATTACAGGCCATCTGCTTCTATAAATTTTTGTCCATCTTTGCATGCCTTTAGTTATGTTGCCTTTGTATGTCATTCTTAGTTTGATATGCATTAGCATTGTCCACTCTGAACTCCTCTACCTCCTTCTATTGCTTCAAGAGAGTTTCCTCCATGTTCTTATAGTCTCTTTGAAGTTTGTTATACTTTATACTTAGAGTATCCTTCTCTGTTTTTAAACCCCAATAATTGGCATTTGTCTCCTTTAAAGTTGCTTGCAAGGAATCCCTTTGTATTATGGTGTTATCCAAATCCTTGTTATACTTCTCCATGTTATTAATCTTTTATCTGGCTACCTAGAGTTATGCCAATACCTGACTATTCTCACTATTCCTATCATGTAACTTTGCTTTAAGCTTCTACTCCTTCTCTAAAGCTCCATGTAAATTTTGAACAGATCTATCCTTCTCCTCTATAATTTGATTGTTCTTGATCTCCAGATCAGAAAGTCTAAGCAAAATATTTGTCATTTGTACACTATATTCTACTACTTGTTGAAACATATTAGTAGCTCTTCTATGTTCATCCAATTTTGTTTCTATCCTTTGCACAAACCCTGGTGTATGCAACCTAGGAGTTTGACCCCTGTGATGAACCTAAACTCTTGTGTGTAGTCCAGACTTGTGTAACTACATTCATGCCCGTTGCAAAACTTGGTCTTGAAGGCATCATACCTTCATATTTTTGTGGTGATGGAACAAATTGTTATACTTTTGGTGGATCTTGGTCAAAATCCTATATTTGTTCCTCTACTAACTTCTGAACTTGAGACTCTAGCTCCTTCTTGGGCCATCCTGCCCATCTGACCTCTTTTTTTGCTTGGGAGAAATGGGTAATTTCGGATCATATTTAGGAGATATGGATTTCTCCTTCTATCTTTGATTATGTTGTTGTTGCTTCCTTAGGAATTTTGCTATTTATTAAAGATCAATATTGCCTCTCATTGCAATATCCTCCTATCTTCTCTACCTCTTCTATATAGTCTTTTCTCCTCGTCATCATTAGAATAAATCATCATAATTGTTTTTCTAGTTGTCCTAATTTTTGGTTATTTCTCCTTTTTAGGATACGTGTGTAGGGTTGAAAGGCCTTTTGTTCTTAATGAACCTCTCCCTTAAACTATCTCTTCATCTTTTGTCCTCATGGGGTTGTTATGCATGTTTCTTCTTCTCCAACGATTCTGCTCCTTCTAATGGAAACCACTTTTGAAATAGAACTTTTAGGACCATGGCAAAATGACATACATCCTTTTTTTGGATTTCTTTTGGTTGTTCCCTCAATCATATTTTTCTAACACTTGTCCCATCTGATCAATTCCTTGACCAATTGAAAATACATGATTACAACCCAATTAATAGACTTTCCATGATCTATTATAGAGATCATCATAGTAGACTTATTGTTTAAATATTGCACCTTATCCTTCTAATAAATAATTGGCATAATGGCAACAATTCTATTAGCATACTTTGACCTCATCTTTTTACAACCCACCTTTCATTGGGGTTATAAGTGTCATGGACTCTATTTGTTATATTTGCCAATGCTACTCTCGCATTAAACATTTCTACCTGATCTACTTTTGTTTCTTTTGTATGGCAAATTTTAAAAACTTTTGCCAAGACATGCTTATCTATTATTCTTTGTTCATCCCCCAACATAACCTTGATTTTGTTGTGTTCAAGATCCAACTTCCAATTATTCAAAAATTCAACCAAAATGTTGTGGCAAGGTGTCTTCCACTCAATCTCAAATAGATCTACTAATCCAACTCTATTTGTCGAGGCTTTCTCTTCCTCTCCAAAGCTTGTCCAAAGCAAATTGTTTTTTAGATTGTTATTATAACTATGTTTTGTTGGAGTAAAGACATACCTAACCTCATCATCCTAATGAGAACGCACTTTCTTCCCACACAAATTTACAACCTTTACTTGCTGACTTGTTTTTTTTGTGCATTTCTTATTGGGAATATGAACTCCCTCCAAAATCTACTCTTTAGTGTAGCCCTCTTGATGTAATGGCAATTATTGTTGTTGTTTCAAATCATCCTTTTATTATTCTTCCTCATAATTTGAAATAGAAATGGGATCGACTTGTTCATTAGAACTTACATGTCTTCTTGGCTTTCTACAATTACATCTCCTTAATGTTTCCTTACAATCTCTTTCATATTTTCTAGTTCTTTCAAAAGTTCTTTCAAACTTGGATATGTTTTTGGAGACCTAGACTGCAGAGGCAAAATGTTTACAAATTTTTTATGCTCTTTCAATTTTTCTTGCTGCTCTTTCAACTTTTGTAACTTTTTTTTAGACAATTTTTGTAATTTCTCCACAAGACTTTCCTTCAACACTCATTCCAGAGATAAAAAATGATTGAAACTTGTTTGTAGAAAATGAAAACAATGAGTCATTATGTTGATTATCACCTTTTGAAACATTATCACCTATTTTCATGAAGTGACATTTCACTTTTCGTTTTAAGGTTAACATTTTAATGATTTGTATTTTTTAA
>Ga0116230_10001556_pt1 | contig 21934 bp, 13 predicted proteins | sample S1TSphfallax_3_FD_88678 | JGI IMG/M metagenome (GOLD analysis project Ga0116230, IMG submission 88678) | Host-associated microbial communities from peat moss isolated from Minnesota, USA - S1T2_Fd - Sphagnum fallax MG | ecosystem: Host-associated > Plants > Peat moss > Unclassified | place... | reverse complement strand
GGACTCGACCGGCCGCTCGCGCAACGCGTCGCGGAACAACTGATGGCACACGATGCGCTGGCCGCTCATGCGCGCGACGAATTGGGGTTGTCGACCCGCACCAAATCGCAACCGCTGCAGGCGGCCACGGCTTCGGCGGCTAGCTTTGCGTTGGGCGCGGTCATCCCACTGACCGCCGCCGCGATCACGCCTGATTCTCATGTAATAGTCTCCACCGTGGTGGCGTCGCTGGCCTGCCTGCTGTTCCTCGGCGGCGTCTCGGCCAAGATAGGCGGTGCCAAGGTGCTCACAGGCGCCGTGCGGGTTGCTGTTTGGAGCGCCGTTGCGATGGCCGTCACCGCGGGAGTCGGTACCCAGTTGGGGGCTATGCGATGATGCCCAGCACGGGGCTGCTGCGCGTTGCGCAGATGGCCGAAGCCGACCGGCGCACCGTTCTGGCAGGAATACCTGGAACGGAATTGATGCACAGTGCGGGCCGGGCGGTCGCGTCGGAAGTCGTTCGGCGCTGGCCAGTTTGCCGCGTGGCGGTGCTCTGCGGACCCGGCAACAATGGCGGTGACGGCTTCGTGGTCGCCAGCGAATTGAGCTCCGCCGGTTGGCCCGTGCGAGTGTGGCTGTCATGTCCCGTCGAAACACTGTCGGGCGACGCCCAATACCATGCAGCACGCTGGAACGGCGCCGTAGAGCCCTTGACGGCGCAATCGGCCGCCGACGCGCAACTCGTGGTCGATGCCTTGTTCGGCTCCGGCCTCAATCGCGCATTGGACGCCGTCATTGTGCAGTTGTTCGCTGCCGTCGTGGCGCGCGGCGTGCCGCTGATCGCGATCGACGTCCCAAGTGGTGTCATGGGGGATACGGGCGAATCCTTGGGCGCAACTGCAGCGGTCTGCACCGTGACATTCACGCGCAAGAAGCCCGCGCACGTGTTGCTGCCAGGACGGGATCTGTGCGGCGACGTCGTGGTTGCCGACATCGGCACGCCGGCGCAGGTGCTCGAGACATTGCTGATCGACACATGGGAGAACGCGCCCTCGCTGTGGCTGGAACAATTGCCGCATCCCAACCAGTCGGGTAATAAATTCAGCCGCGGCCATGCACTCATCGTTGGCGGTCATCCCACGACGGGAGCCGCGCGCATGTGCGCGCGCGCCGCTGCGCGGGCCGGCGCCGGGCTGACCACCGTCGCCGTGCCGCAAGTGGCCTGGTCGGTGTATGCGGCGGCGCTCACCAGCATCATGGTCCAGCCCCTTGCCCGGCCTGGCGACTTCACGGCACTGCTCGCCGACTCCCGCTATAGCGGTTTGCTGATTGGTCCCGGCGCCGGCGTTACCGGGACCACGCGCGAACGCGCGCTCGCCATGCTGGCCACCGGCCGCGCGGTGGTGCTGGATGCGGACGCCCTCACCGTGTTTGCCGCCGAACCGGCCGCTCTATTTGGCGCGATTCACGGTCCGTGCATACTCACCCCGCACGAAGGCGAGTTCGCCAGACTGTTCAGCACGGATGGCGATAAGCTCGCACGCGCCCGCAGAGCCGCCCGCTCGAGCGGCGCCATCCTCGTGTTGAAAGGATCTGACACCGTCATCGCGGCTCCCGATGGGCGGGCCATCATCAACTCGAACGCCCCGCCCACCCTGGCCACAGCCGGAGCGGGCGACGTGCTCGGCGGTATCATTCTGGGACTGCTCGCGCAGCGCATGGACCCCTTTCTCGCCGCAGCGGCGGGAGCCTGGCTGCACGGCGCGGCGGCGGCCGAATTCGGGCCCGGGCTGATCGCCGAGGACCTACCCGACCTACTGCCGGGTGTGCTGCGGCGACTCGCCTCGTAGGTGTTCGTGCGCGACTGGTTCCCTCGAGTCACCACCCATTCCCTGGCCATCGTCGTCAGTGTGCTGACCTACGTATTGACGACGCGGGCCGAACGCGAGCGCCGCCCCCCATCCATCGCGATCGCTTGGGTGCTTGGACTGATCGCCCTGCCCTATCTCGTCCTGCCCATGTATGTCATGTTCGGCAGGCGGAAACTACCGCGCAAGACCGTTCACTGGTCGGCGGGTCGGTTGCATGCGGAGCATTGGGCCGAAGACTTGATCGAAAGCTTCGGCTTGCCGCCGGCAGCCCCGTCGCGGGTTCGATTTCACCAGGATGGGATCGAATCACGCGCGGGACTGATTGCCACGATGCAGGGCGCGATTGAACGGCTCGACGTGTGCACTTACATATTGGGCAACGACCCGTTCGGACGCGAGGCCACCGGCTTCATGATCGACTGCGTCGCGCGCGGTGTGCGCGTGCGCCTCCTGATCGACGGCGTCGGCGCATTGCAATTGCCGCGTCACTGGCAGCGTGACATGAACGCGGCCGGAATCGAAACCGCCATATTCAGCCCTCTGCTGGCGCGCAGAACGCCGGGTCCACGCAATTTGCGCAACCACCGTAAGTGGGTCGTGGCCGATGGCCGACGCCTCTGGGCAGGAGGCCGCAACCTGGCCGCCGAATACTTCACCGGCGCTGACGGTGCTGCGCCGTGGTTCGATCTATCGTTCGAACTCGAAGGCCCGACCGCGGCCACGGCCGCGTTGCAGTTCGAGGCCGATTGGTCCGCCGCCGGCGGCAAGGCGGCGGCGCCCATACCCGTTCCCGACCAGCACTATCCCGATGGCCGCACGCAATTTCTGCCGAGCGGTCCAGATCAACTCGAAGACACGGTCCATGCATTGCTCATCGACGCGTGCTTCCAGGCAACCCACCGCATGATCGCGGTCACCCCGTATTTCGTCCCCGACGTCAGCCTGGAAACAGCCATGCGGCTCGCCGCGCGGCGCGGCGTCAGGATCGATCTATGCATTCCTCTGAGGTCCAATCACGTCCTTGCGGATTTCGTGCGCAATCGCTCGTTGCGGGCATTGAGCAATGCCGGCGTAGCGGTTCATCTGCTGCCCTACATGAATCACGCGAAGGCCGTGGTGTTCGATGACAGCGTTGCCGTGTGCGGCTCGTGCAATCTAGACTCGCGCAGCTTGTTGCTCAACTACGAATCCGCCGTGGTGTTCTACGGACAGGCGGAGATCGAATGGCTCGCGCAATGGATGCTTGCGCTGATACCCGGCGCGCGTCCGTTCGACAGTCGTGCGCCGGGACTGTGGCGCGACGTTTGCGAGGGATTGCTGCTCACCGTAGCCTATCAACTATGAGAACGCCGGTCGGCCCGGCGCGGTACCGTAGGAGACTGCCTACACCGGATTTGTGATCCGCCCACGGCGGCTCATAGTATCCTTCGCGCACACAGCTCCGCGAACCGATACGAGCAACAGGTGATGGGTGGAATTCAAAGACTATTACCAAGTGATGGGTTTGCAGCGCGACGCGACCGAAGCGCAGATAAAACAGGCTTATCGCAAACTGGCCCGAAAGTACCACCCGGATGTCAGCAAGGAGAAGGACGCCGAAGCGCGTTTCAAGGATCTGGGTGAGGCCTATGAGGTCTTGAAGTCGCCCGAGAAGCGCGCCGCTTACGATCAACTGGGCAAGGGACCGCGACCCGGTGAAGAGTTCAAGCCGCCGCCCGATTGGGCGTCAGGCTTCGAATTCAGCGGCGCGTCCGGTGCCCGCGACGCCGATTACAGTGATTTCTTCGAAACGTTGTTCGGCGGCGCACGGCGCGAGCGCGGGTTCGCGTCCGGCGGCGGATTTAGCGGTCACGACAACGAACATCATGCCGCCGACCATCACGCCAAGGTCCTGCTCGACTTGGATGCCACGTTGGAAGGCGGCGCGCGGATCCTGACCCTGAAGTTGCCGCAGATCGACGGCGAGGGCCGGTTGACGACGCAGGAGCGCACGCTCAACGTGCAGGTGCCCAAAGGGATTCTGCCGGGCCAGACCATCCGTCTGGCCGGCCAGGGTGCGGGCGCTGGGGCCGTCCGCGGAGACCTGTATATCGAGGTCGAGTTTCAGCCGCACCCGCTCTATCGAGTCGACGGTCGGGATCTTTACCTGGATTTGCCGGTGGCGCCGTGGGAAGCCGCCTTGGGCGCGAGCATCAAAGTGCCAACCCCGGCCGGCACCGTCGACCTGAAAATCCCGCCGGGGTCTCGGGCGGGCACCAAATTGCGGCTGAAGGCCCGGGGCATTCCATCGGCCATCCCTGGCGATTTCTATGTTGCCCTGCAAATCGCGCTGCCCCCCGCCACGGACGACAAGGCGAAGGCCGCGTACCGAGCGATGGCCGAAGCCGTTCCGTTCAATCCGCGTACCAGTCTGGGAGTGTAAGCTGTCATGGCATATGAAGGGTTGCTGGCCGGCGAGATCTTCGAGGACTTTGCCGTACTCAGCGTTGACGAACTCAGTCGGCTGTGCACGGTCGATAGGACGTACATCATAGAACTGGTCGAAGAAGGAGTGCTCCATGGCAGCGGCAGCGACGCAACCGACTGGCGTTTTCCGGGTGCCGCACTGCGACGCGCGCGTACCGCATTGCGGCTGCAGAGGGATTTGGAAATCAATCTTCCCGGCGTCGCGCTGGTGCTCGAGCTGATGGAGGAACTCGGGCAATTGCGCGCCGAGTTGGCGGGACGCCGATGAGCGCGACCGCTGATTCGGATGCGTTCGTATTCTTCGGAGCGACCGGAGACCTGGCTCGGAAGAAGATCTTTCCCGCGCTGTACGCCTTGGTTCACCGGGGCGGATTCAATATACCGATCATCGTGCTCGCGCGGGCCGGTCGCACGCTCGAGACGTTGAAAGGCATGGCGAAGGAGAGCATCCAAGCCGCGGGTGACTACGAGCCCGCGTGTTTCGAAAAAATGGCCTCGTTGATGCGCTATGCCGATGGAGACTACTCGGACCCCAATACTTACACGAATCTGAAGAAAGCGCTGGGCCCCGCGAAACGGCCCATCCACTACCTCGCCATTCCGCCTAGCATGTTCGGCACCGTCGTTCAGGGCCTCGCGAAATCCGGTTGCTCCGACGATGCGCGCGTCATTGTCGAGAAGCCGTTCGGTCGTGATTTGCACAGTGCGCAGTCCCTCGACGCCACGCTGCACGAAGTATTCCCCGAGCGGTCGATCTTCCGGATCGACCACTATCTCGGCAAGGAGGCGGTGCAAAATATTTTATATTTCCGCTTCGCGAACACCTTTCTCGAGCCGATCTGGAATCGCAATCACGTGAAGGACGTACAGATCACGATGGCCGAGGATTTCGGTGTGCAAGGCCGGGGCGCCTTCTATGAAGAAGTCGGCGCCATCCGCGACGTCGTGCAGAATCACCTGCTGCAGGTGATCGCGCTGCTCGCAATGGATTGCCCGGTCGCGCCGGACGCGGCGTCTATCCAAGCGGAGAAACTGCGTCTGTTTCGCGCCATGCGGCCGCTCGACCCCAAAGAGGTGGTGCGCGGACAGTTTCGCGGTTATCGCGACGAGAAGGGCGTGGCCAAGGATTCCCAGGTCGAGACTTTCGCCGCCCTGCGGCTGCACATCGATACCTGGCGTTGGGCGGATGTTCCTTTCTACATCAGGGCAGGGAAATGCCTGCCCATTTCGGCCACCGAGGTGGTGGTCAACCTGAAGAAGCCGCCGCTCGGCATTTTCGATTCAGGCTCCGACATGCCGACCAATTATTTTCGTTTGCGTCTCAGCCCCGAGGTCGTGATCAGCACCGGCGCGCTGGTCAAAAAAATTGGCGAAGAGATGCGCGGCGAGCCGGTGGAATTGATCGCGCGCCACAGCTCGCAACGTGAGAAGCCCCCCTACGAACGCTTGCTCGGCGACGCGATCCGCGGCGACGTACAACTGTTCACGCAGGACGACAGCGTCGAAGCGGCATGGCGCGTGGTAGATCCCGTCCTGAAGGATCCCCTGCCCGTCGTGGAGTACGCCTGCGGAACCTGGGGACCCGCAACCGCAGCGCAAATCGTTTCCGGCGGCGAGGTGTGGCACGATCCGCAGGTCGAAACGACGCAACCGTGCTGAATGAACCCGTTTCTCGTACCAACCTTCCGACTCCAGGTGTGACCATGAAACCCACTCAATCCTTGCATGACCTAGGCCAGAGTCTTTGGCTCGACAACATCACCCGGGACATCCTCGACAACGGTACGCTCAAGCGTTACGTCGACGAATTTTCGGTAACGGGATTGACGTCGAATCCGACCATCTTCGACGAGGCCATCGGCGGTGGCAGCGCCTACGATGCGGGCATTCAACAAAAGACGCGCGCCGGCCTCTCCGGGGAGGCGATCTTTCTGGAACTCGCGCTCGAGGATCTGCGGCGCGCCGCGGATGTATTCCGACCGATCTGGGAGCGCACGGGGGGTACCGATGGCTGGGTCTCGATGGAAGTGTCGCCGCTGCTCGCGAGCGACACCGCGCAAACGATCGAGGCCGCGCTGCACATCCACAAGCTCGCCGACCGCCCGAACCTCTATGTGAAGATACCCGGCACGCCCGAAGGCGTGCCCGCCATCGAGGAAGCGATATTTGCCGGCGTACCGGTCAACGTCACGCTGCTGTTTTCGCGTGAACATTACCTCGCGGTGGCGCATGCCTACATGTCGGGCTTGGAGCGGCGCGTGGCGGCTGGCCTCAATCCGCGCATCAGTTCGGTCGCCTCGGTGTTCGTCAGCCGGTGGGACCGCGCCGTGAGCGGCAAGATCCCACCCGAGCTCAACAACAAGTTGGGAATTGCCGTTGCGTTACGCACCTACCGGGCGCACTGCGAACTGCTCGAGACACCGCGATGGCGCGCGCTCGAGGCGGCCGGTGCAGTCAAGCAACGCATGCTGTGGGCCAGCACCGGGGTCAAGGATCCAAAGGCGGCGGCCGACCTGTACGTCTCCGCATTCGCGGCACCCGAGACCATCGACACCATGCCCGAGAAAACGCTACTGGCTTTCGCGCAAAGCGGTCGCGTCAAATCGGTGATGCCGAAGGATGGCGGCGACGCCGAAGAAGTCTTGCAACGCTTCGCGGCCGCCGGAGTCGACGTCGATGCCCTGGCCAAGCAATTGCAAATCGAGGGCGCCCAGTCGTTCGTCAAGTCTTGGACCGAACTCATGCAGCGAATCGCCGAGAAAGGCGCCGCATTGGCGACGCCGTGACGAGCCGGATCAACCCGCTCGCGGGTCAGCCGGCGCCCGCCGACGTGCTGGTCAACGTGCCGCGGCTCATCACGGCCTACTATAGCGAGCGTCCCGATCCGGGCGTGCCGGGACAACGGGTCGCGTTCGGCACGTCGGGTCACCGCGGCTCCTCGTTCGAACTCAGCTTCAACGAGGCGCACGTGCTCGCGATCAGCCAGTCCATTTGCGAGTACCGCCGGCAGCAGGGTATCGATGGACCGTTGTTCCTCGGGTTCGATACTCACGCCCTCTCCGCACCCGCTTTCGCGACCGCGCTGGAGGTGCTGGCCGGGAACGGCGTCGATGTGATGATTGCGGCGAGCGACGAATACACGCCGACGCCGGCCGTGTCGCACGCCATACTCACCTACAATCGCGGCCGGACCACGGGACTGGCCGATGGCATCGTCATCACTCCGTCGCACAATCCACCCGATAGCGGCGGCTTCAAATACAACCCTCCCGATGGCGGACCCGCCGATACGCAGGTCACGAGCTGGATGGAAACCCGCGCCAACGAACTCATGAGCGCAACCGGCAAGATCAACCGGCTCGGTTTTGCGCAGGCGCGGCGGGCCGCGACGACTCACACCCACGATTACGTGGAATCCTATGTGGGCGACCTCGAGGCGGTAATCGACATGGAAATCATCCGCACATCGAAGGTCCGGCTCGGCGTCGACCCGCTTGGCGGCGCCGGGGTCCATTATTGGCCACGGATCGCCGAGCGCTACCGGTTGGACCTCAGCGTCGTCAATGACACGGTGGATCCGACATTTCGGTTCATGACGCTCGATTGGGACGGAAAAATCCGCATGGATCCGTCGTCAGCCTATGCGATGCAGGGTTTGATCGCGCTCAAGGACAAATACGATGTGGCGTTCGCCTGCGACACCGACCACGATCGTCATGGCATCGTGACCGCGACGAGTGGCCTGATGCCGCCCAACCATTATTTATCCGTGGCCGTCGATTACCTGTTCCACAACCGGCCCGGCTGGAAAGCGAACGCCGCGGTGGGCAAAACCGTCGTCAGCAGCGCTATGATCGATCGCGTCAGCGCCCGCCTCGGCCGGCGTTTGTACGAGGTACCCGTCGGCTTCAAATGGTACGTCGCCGGACTGCTCGACGGCAGCTTGGGCTTCGGCGGCGAGGAAAGCGCGGGTGCATCGTTCAATCGATTCGACGGCGGAGCCTGGAGCACCGATAAGGATGGCATGACGGCGGCACTGTTATCCGCGGAGATGACGGCCCGCACCGGCCGTGATCCCGGTGAAGCCTACCGTGAGCTCACGCGCGCTCTGGGCGAACCGTTCTCCAGTCGGGTGGATGCGCCGGCAACCCCGGCGCAGAAGAAAAAGCTCGGCAAGCTCGATCGCGAGCAAATTCGCACGACCGAGATTGCGGGTGAGAAGATCGAGAATGTCATGACCCGCGCCCCGGGCAATGATGCGGCCATCGGCGGCGTCAAGGTGACGTCCAAGAGCGGCTGGTTCGCGGCACGCCCCTCGGGGACCGAAGACATCTACAAGATTTACGCCGAGAGTTTCCGCGATCAGGCCCATTTGCAGCGTCTGCTCGCCGACGCGCAAAGCGTCGTGGATGCCGCCCTCGCCTAGCCGCCGGATCGATTGCACCCGTCGTCCGCGGCGTTCACCTCACGCGATGGTGTCGGGCACCGCGGGAGCCGGAGCTTGCGGCGCGTCCGACACACCCGGAACTTCGGGTGCGTTCTTGCGCTGCTGTTTGGCATCCTGGCGGGCTTTGCGCGCGGCCTCTTTCTGTTTCTTAGCGTGACGGTAATTCGGCTTGGCCAACTTGACACTCCTCGAGCTTGCTGACGATATTGATCTTACTCTGCCTGTACTGAAACGCGAACCGATAAGCGGTGCCGGCCGCCGCCGACGATGACCCCGCGCAATGGCGAAACGTCGCCGAAATCCCGGCCCCAGGCGATGATGATGTGGTCGGAACTCGCACGCACGTCGTTGGTGGGATCAAGATCCACCCAGCCGAACGGCGGACAAAACACGGACACCCAAGCGTGCGACGCGTCCGCGCCCACGTAGGCGGCGTCGGCACCGGGGGGCGGAAACGTTCGCAGGTAGCCGCTCACATAACGGGCCGCGAGCCCCCGCGAGCGCATGCAGCCGATCATGATGTGTGCGAAATCCTGACAGACGCCGCGTCGCGCCGTGAACGCCTCGATCGCCGAGGTACGAATGTTGGTGCTGCCGGGTGCATATTTGAAATCTCGGTAAACCTTGCTCATCAAGGCTTCCGACGCGGCCAACAGTGGGCGTTGCGCAAGGAAGCAATCCGCGCCGTAGTCCGTGAATGTCTGTTTGATCCGCACGTAACTGGACTCCATCCGGTAGCGAAAAGCATCCAGCATCTCGCTATCGATGGGCTTGCCCGAAAACATCAATGCGTCCCGCACCTGCTCCCAGGGTTCGCTCGCCTGCGCATCCAGGGCCGGCGCACCGTGCACGTCGACGCCCACTTCGGCGAGCACCTCGAGCCGATCATGCGGAAGATCGTATTCCAACCGGGTCACGAGGTTACCGAAGGCATCGACATCGTCGTGTCGCGCGCTCGGCTGCGGCTTGAGGGTGATCTCACGACGATGACAGATCTGCCGCGGCAGATTGCGCGGGGTCAGATGCAGCAGCTGGTGGGAGTGTGCCACGTCCCCGCCGTAGTGATAGACGGTCTCGTGGCGCACCCGATAGCGCACCACGCGGGTGGGCGCCGGCGCGGAGGTCATGCGGCCACCGTGCGTGTCTCGACGTCGATCAGCGAGAAATGCTTGAGGGACAATCGGTCGGAGAGCCGTCCCGCGGCGCCCGCCAGCACGTCGAGCTGCTCGCCGAGCGCCTGACGCGCCCGGATGGCACGGGCGCTCTCGCCATCGACGGCACTCAGCTCCATCTGCGCCACCAAGGACACCGCTTCATCGAGCGTATCGTCGGGCGATCCGCCGAGCGTCGCTGCGATTCTGACCAACGAATACTCGATGTGATTCCACTGATAAGCGAGCGCGCGCGGGTTCGTCTTGTCGAATACCAACAGGTCGATGGTCGAGCCCAAGAGCGGCGACGCAAGATATCTCGTACGGTAGGTGATGGTGCTGTCGCCGATGTCGAGCAGCCACTCGAGTTCGCTCTGACTGGGCGTTTCGCCGGACTGCAAGCGCAGCGCGAGCAACTCGGACAGGAATTGCAGCCGCTCCAAGCGTCGCCCCAGCATCATCAGGCGCCATCCATCGTCCTGCGTCATGTCGTCCAAGGCGAATCCGGCAAGCCCGGCGAGCGATAAGAGCAGTTCATCCAACGTCTCGCGGGGATCGCTCTTGTTATCGACAGCCTCTTGGAACTTGCGCTGCAGCACGCTGATGGCACGCCAGTTCTCGGCAGAGAGTCGGCTGCGCGCCTGCGCGGCGCACCAACCGAGGCGCGCAAGGTCGGCCTTCAATCCCAACGGATTACCTTCCTCGAACACCGGCATGGTCGAGTCGCCGCTCTTCGACATCGTGATGAAGCGCCGACAGCTGGCGAGGGCTTGCGGCCAGAACACGAGATTGGTGCGCACGCCGAGTGTGGCCCGCAGCAAGCGCGCCTTGTCCTCGCAACGCTCGGTGTATCGTCCCATCCAAAACAGGTTCTCGGCCAGCCGTGACGGCAGCTCGTCGTGCCGCGCCAAGGGGCCCGGGACGGCAGCGACGCCCGCGGCATCGTCCGTGGACCGGCGGTCGGACGCCAGAACCCACACGTCCTTGCTGCCGCCGCCGCGCTGCATCGAGACGATATCGGCGGCGTCGGTCGCGATGCGTGCGAGGCCGCCGGGCATGACGCGGTAACCGCCCGGCGTCGCAATCGCATACACGCGTATCCCGAGCGCCCGCGCCGCGAAGGCAGGCTCACTGCTGCCGCGCCACACCGGTGCCTGAGAGAATGCAAGCCGTTCCTGAGCGACGTACGCATGCGGCCGGGCGGCCAGTCGATGCACGAGCGCCGCCCGGGCCGCGGGTTCGAGGTCGCGGGCGAACACCGCTTCGAAGTTCTGATTTGGGTAGGCCGGCTTGATGACCAAGCGCTCGATATTCTCGATCACGTACTCGAGCGCGGGTTTCTCGCCGCACCACCACGTCGCCACCGACGGAAGCTGCAGATCCTCGCCCAAGAGTCGCTGCGCGACGGCCGGCATAAACCCCATCCAGGCAGCCGACTCGAGCACCCCACTGCCGAGCGCATTGGCGATGACGACATTGCCCGCACGTACCACACCGATGAGCCCGGGTACACCGAGTGCCGAATCGGCCCGCAGCTCCACGGGATCGCAAAAGTCGTCGTCGAGCCGGCGCAAGATGGCATGCACGCGGCGCAAGCCGCCCAGCGTCTTCAGGCACACCGTCTCGCCGCGCACGGTCAGATCGTGGCCCTCGACCAGCGGTAGACCCAGCTGACGCGCGAGGTACGCATGTTCGAAATAGGTTTCGTTGAACGCGCCTGGGGTCAGCACCACGGCCAGCGGCGTTTGGCCCTCGGGCGCGTGGCGCAGGAGATTTTCGCGCAAAGCCGCGAAGAAGCCGCCCAGCGAGCGCACCCCCAAATCACTGATCGCGTCCGGGAATACGCGCGAGACGATCTGCCGATTCTCCAGCGCATAGCCGGGTCCCGAAGGGGTCTGAGTCCGATCGGCAAGCGCCCACCATTGGCCGTCGACCGAGCGTGATATGTCGACCCCATAAACGTGCAGACGATTCTCGCCCGCGGGCGTCATTCCATGACACGGCCACAAAAAGTTCGGATGTCCGAACGGCAGCTCCGCCGGAATGGTGCCGTCCGCCAACAGCCTCTGCGGACCGTACAAATCAGCGAGCAGCGCATCCAACAATCGAGCCCGCTGAATCACGCCGAGTTCGATCTCGCGCCATTCGGCGGTGGTCAGCAGAATCGGCAGCGTGTCGAGCACCCAAGGACGATCACGTCCTTGCGCATCCGCATAGACGTTGTAGGTGACGCCATTTTCGACGATCAGCCGCCGCGCGAGCTCCACACCGCGCCGCACGGCCTCGGCGCCATCGCCCACCAATCGGTCGACCAGCGGGCGCCAATGCGGCCGGACCGCTCCCGCGGAATCGAGCAATTCGTCGTAGCGATGCGGATCGCTCAAATAGTGTTCAAGGCGTGCTTCAGCCATTACCCGCTTTGCGCAAATCGAGAGTGAAAGGAAACTCGCGCTCGGTGACGGGAGGCGGGACGTTCATCGTTCCGCCCGTGTGCCCCATGCGGAAGAAGCGCGCGAGGCGCCGGCTCTCCGCTTCGAATGAATTGACCGGAAATCGCTCGTGACTGCGGCCGCCGGGATGAACCACATGATATTGACAGCCTCCCATGGAGCGATTCATCCACGTGTCGTACAGGTCGAAGGTCAACGGCGCATGCACGCCGATCGTGGGATGCAGTGCGGAGAAAGGTTGCCACGCCCGATAGCGGACCGCGCCCACGAACTCACCGACCTGTCCGGTCGGCTGCAACGGCACCGCGTGACCATTACAGGTGACGACATAGCGGTCGGGCGCCAAACCGTCCACTTTGACCTGTAACCTTTCCACGGAGGAGTCCACGTATCGAACCGTGCCGCCGGTCGAGCCTTCCTCGCCCATGACGTGCCAGGGCTCGAGCGCCTGCCGCAATTCCAACTGCATTCCGCGGGTCGCAAAGTCGCCATATTTCGGGAAGCGGAACTCGAAGTGCGGCGCGAACCAATCGGTCTCGAGCGGGTATCCAGCGCCTTGCATGTCGAGCACCACGTCGGCCAGGTCCTGTTCGACGAAATAAGGCATCAAAAAGCGGTCATGCAGTTCCGTTCCCCACCGCACGAGCGTGGCGGGCTCGTAGGGTTTTTTCCAAAAACGCGCCACCATCGCCCGCAGCAACAACTGCTGTGTCAGGCTCATGCGCGAATGCGGCGGCATCTCGAAAGCACGCATTTCGAGGAGACCGAGCCGCCCCGTGGGGCCGTCGGGCGAATAGAGCTTGTCGATGCAGAACTCGGCGCGATGCGTGTTGCCGGTCACGTCGATCAACAGGTTCCGCAACAATCGATCCACGAGCCACGGCGCGACCGTGTCTCCCGGCTTTGGGAACTGGCGAAAGGCGAGTTCGAGTTCGTATAACGAGTCGTTGCGCGCCTCGTCGACCCGCGGCGCCTGAGAGGTGGGGCCGATGAACAGCCCCGAGAACAGGTAGGACAGCGCGGGATGGTTGTGCCAATACGAGAGCAGGCTGCGCAACAGGTCGGGTCTGCGCAGAAACGGCGAATCATTCGGTGTCGCACCACCGAGCACGACGTGATTGCCGCCGCCGGTGCCGGTATGCCGACCATCCAACATGAACTTCTCGGTGGTCAGGCGTGTTTCACGGGCGACGTCATAGAGGAAGGTGGTGCCATCCACCATGGCGTCCCAGGTTGCCGACGGCTGCACGTTGACCTCGATCACACCCGGGTCCGGCGTGACCTTGAAGTTGCTGATGCGCGGATCGACCGGAGGTTCGTAACCCTCGATGATGATGGGCTGTTCCAATGCCTCGGCCACCACCTCGACGGCGGCGATCAATTCCAGATAGTGCTCGAGTTCGCGTGCGGGGGGCATGAACAGATACAGCACCCCGTTGCGCACCTCGGCACACATGGAGGTGCGCGTCAGCGATGCTGCGGATTCCTTTGACGCCGGCGGCGTTGCGGCGACGACCGGCATAGACGAGGCATCGCGCTCGCGGAACTGCCGCCGAATTTCCGTATGCGCCGCCAGCGCTGGGAAGCTCTGTGTGGGATCGGGTGCATGAATGTAAGGATAGTCACCGGGCGCAGCCCAAGGCTGCGAGTCGAGCGGCAATCGATAGCCAATCGGTGAGTCGCCGGGAATCAGATAACAACGCTCGCTGCGCAGAAACCACGGCCCGGTCTGCCAACGGCTGCCGTCGGCGGTGCGAGCGATGGGCAACACATGCCCTATCACGGCATCGAGACCCTGCTCGAACACTTTGGCCAGACGCTCACGTTCCATCGGGTCCTTGAGCTCCGACTCGAACGGATCGACGTTCACGGGCAGCCGGCGCTCGCGCCATAGATAATAGAACGCATCCTCGTAGGCGGGGAACACGTATCGCGGATCGAAACCCAATTGCAGCGCGACCCGGGCCAAGAACCGTCGTGCAGCGTCTTCCTTGATGCCGTAGTCCTTGGTTTCGTCGGCGATCAGCTTTGGGTTCTCCCAAATCGGCTCGCCATCCTTGCGCCAATAGCAATTCAGCGACCAGCGCGGCAGTTGCTCCCCTGGGTACCATTTGCCCTGCCCAAAATGCGCCAGACCCGCCGGCGCATAGCGCTCCTTCAGGCGGTGAAACAGCTTGGCTGCCAGCGCCCTTTTCTTGGGACCCAAGGCTGCCGTGTTCCACTCGGCGCCGTCCGGATCGTCGACCGACACGAAAGTCGGCTCGCCACCCATGGTCAAGCGTACGTCGAATTTCTCGAGGTCCGCATCGACCGCCTGGCCCAACGCGTGGATCGAAGCCCATTGCGCGTCGCTGTACGGTTTCGTCACGCGCGGCGCCTCCCAAACGCGGCGCACGCTCATCGTGTGCTCGAACGTCGTCTCGCATTCGTCGACGGCGCCGGAAATGGGTGCGGCGGCCGAGGGTTCGGGTGTGCACGCGAGCGGTATATGCCCCTCTCCTGCCAACAGGCCCGAGGTCGCATCGAGCCCTATCCACCCCGCGCCAGGCAGATAGACCTCACACCATGCATGCAGATCGGTGAAATCCTGCTTCGCACCCACGGGCCCGTCCAGGGATTTGACATCCGGGACCAATTGAATGAGGTAGCCCGACACGAAACGCGCGGCCATTCCCAAATGGCGGAACAACTGCACCAACAATGCGGCGGAATCGCGGCATGAACCCGACCGCTTCGCGAGCGTCTCCTCGGGCAATTGTGTTCCCGGTTCCATGCGGATGACGTACTGGATGTCGTTGGCCACGCGTCGATTCAATTCGACGATGAAGTCGATGGTGCGGATTCGCTCATGCGACATGCCGGCCAGATAGTTGGCGATCAATGGCGTGGCGGGCGCCTTGACCAGATACGGCACCAGTTCCCGCCGCTCATTGGACTCGTACTTGAACGGGAATTGTTCCGCGTACGGCGTCAAGAAGAAGTCGAAGGGATTTTGCACCGACATTTCGGCAACGAGATCCACCTCGATCTTCAATTCCCGAGTCGGGTCCGGGAACACGAGGCGTGCCAGATAATTGGCCTGCGGATCCTGTTGCCAGTTGATGAAATGATCCGTCGGCTGAACCTTCAACGAATAGGCCAGTATGCGGGTTCGACAATGCGGGGCGGGCCGAAGCCTGACGACCTGCGGGCTCAATCCGACCGAGCGGTCGTAGCGATAGTGGGTGACATGATTCAGGGCAACGTGGATCGACACAGCAATTCTCCGGCGCAGGCAGTCGGTCCGCCAGCGATTTGACATCAGGAATACGGCGCGGCGCGCACCATGACGGTGCGTCGCTCCTCAACGCATTGTTAGCGCAGCGTCTTGTGCGCTCAGTGTATAACGCCCGCGCCTCGCGGTGGACCGCGTTGCTAAGATCACGCCGGTATGCTCGATTCCGCACCCAAGTCTTGGTTTAAGTCCGCCGGATGGGGCCTCGGCGTCCTGTCTTTCATCAATTTGTTCAACTATCTCGACCGCTACTTGGTCTCAGCGCTGGTCGAACGCTTGAAGCACTCGGAATTGGCACTGAGCGATGCCGAGCTCGGTTCGCTGATGTCGAGCTTTCTGCTCGTCTATACGCTGGCCGCCCCGGTGTTTGGCGCCTTGGGGGATCGGCGCGCACGGCCGCGCCTGATCGCCTTCGGTGTGGCGTGCTGGAGCGTGGCGACCGCCCTGTCGGGCCTCGCAGGTAGCTATATAGCGCTGTTGGCCGCTCGTGCCTCGGTGGGCATTGGCGAGGCAGCCTACGGCACCATCGCGCCCAGCCTCTTGTCCGACTATTTTCCGATGGAAAAACGCGGACGCGTCATGGCCATTTTTTTCTGTGCCATTCCCGTGGGCTCCGCGCTCGGCTACGTGGTCGGCGGGTCGGTGGGAGCGCACTTCGGTTGGAGGACAGCTTTTTTCGTGGCCGGCATTCCAGGTTTGGCGCTCGCGTTACTGTGCCTCGGTTTGCAGGACCCGCCGCGCGGCAGCCAGGATGGCGCCGCCGCGAAGCCGCCGGGGACGGGTGGCATCGGTTCCGCAACCAAGGCCACGTATGTCCTCCTCCTCAAAAATAGGCCCTATGTCCTCACGGTCCTGGGGTATGCCGCCTACACCTTTGCCATGGGTGGGCTTGCCTATTGGATGCCGGCGTTTCTCGAGCGAGTGCGCGGCATTTCACCCGAAAAATCCACCGTCCAGTTTGGCGAGATCGTTGTGATAACGGGTTTCCTCGGGACATTCATCGGCGGATGGCTCGGCGATTATTGCGCCCGATTTTCGCGCCAAGCCTATCTGACGGTTTCAGCCGCCGCCACGCTGCTCGCCGCTCCGTTCGTTTGGTTCGCCCTGACTACGGCATCGTCTACGACGTACGTGACCTGCATGGTGATTGCGCAATTGTTGATGTTCCTGTCCACCGGCCCCATCAATGCGTCGATCGTCAACTTGGTGCTCCCGACGCAGCGCGCGTCGGCGGTCGCGCTCGAGGTGTTCGCCATCCATCTTCTGGGCGATGCGATTTCGCCGTATCTCATCGGCGCGCTCTCCGATGCGTCATCGCTCCGCGAAGCCGTCAAGATCGTGCCGGTGGCCGTGGTTGTCGCCGGCGCCATCTGGGCATGGGCAGCGCTCGCCCAAGCGCGGCATCCGCTGTCCACCTCGCAAGCAGCGCCAAGTAGCCCGCCATGAACGGGTCTAATTTCGATCTATTCCCGGTGGACCTCCGTGAGCCGCTGAGCCCCGGTGCCTGGCTCCTGCGTGGATTCGCGCTCGGCGTGCAAGCCGACCTGCTCGAGGCGCTGCAACGGATCGTTGTGCTGGCGCCGTTTCGGCACATGAAAACACCCGGTGGCCTCACGATGTCCGTGGCCATGACGAACTGTGGCGCGCTCGGCTGGGTCAGCGATCGGCGTGGCTACCGCTACGAGCCCCGCGACCCGCTGAGCGGCAACCCATGGCCGAGCATGCCGCCGGTGTTCGCGACGCTTGCCGCAACGGCCGCCCAAGCGGGTGGCTTCGAGCGTTTCGAACCCGACGCATGCCTCATCAATTGCTATCGTCCCGGCGCACGCCTCACGCTGCATCAGGATAAGGACGAACGCGACTTCAGTGCGCCCATCGTTTCGGTGTCATTGGGTCTACCGGCGGTATTCTTATTCGGCGGCGACGCCCGCGCGGAAAAGCAGATGAGAGTGCCTTTGGAACACGGCGACGTCGTCGTCTGGGGCGGAGCGGCGCGACTGCGTCACCATGGCGTGAAACCACTCAAGGACGGGCACCATCCCACGCTCGGTGCACAGCGCATCAATCTCACGCTGCGCCGAGCGGCCTGAACCGTTCCGCCGCACGGCCCGATACGCTACCGCTCTCGCGCACGACCGATAGCCTCGAACGCTGCATCGAGATCAGACCGGGTCGCCATATCCTCCACGTCCATCGTCAACTTGCGCTGCCAGTTCGGATACTCCCGGTCGGTGCCCGGTACATTGACCGGGTCCACCATGCCCATAAGGTCTTCGATCTGCAGCGCCACGAGTCTCGTGGCGGAGCGGGCCAGATAGACGTGCAGCGCATTGGCCAGATCCGCCGTGAACGGCTCGTGCGGCGCAGACGGCTGCGCCGGCTTGAGACCTTGTTCATCGAGGGCCGCGAGCAGCGTGAGCCGATCGACTTCGCGCTCACGTCCGACTTCTTCTTGTATTTCCACACTGGGGTACAAGTTCAGTCTACGACGCAACTCGATATCGAGGCCTTCCCAGTAGGCGCGCAGGGTCGGCATGTCGTGGGTGGTCACCGTGCCGAGAGCGCGCGCGATGAACTCCTCGGGCCGGCGCAATCGTCCCGATATTTTCTCGAACAACAGCACCTTGTAGTGGTACAAACCGAACTCAGGCATGGCGCGGCGCATTTCATCGGGCACGACGCCCAAATCCTCGCCCACCACGAGACACGCACCGCGGACACTTTCGAGCGCCAGTACGACCATCAGTTGTTCGAGGGGATAGTGGACATAAGCGCCGTCCATCGGCGAGCTGCCCGCGGCCACCCACCATAGACGGAACAACGACATGACATGATCCAAGCGCAACGCGCCGTAATACCGCATGTTGTTGCGGATGAGCCGGACGAACCCCTGAAATTTGTGGCTCTCCATGATGAACGGATCTTGCGGCGGAATCCCCCAGCCCTGGCCGCGCAGTGCCAGGGGATCCGGCGGTGCGCCGATTTCCGCACCCATGCGGTAGCTCGCCTGGTCCATCCAAGTTTCGGATCCCGACGGATTCGAACCCACGGCGTAATCCCCGTACAGGCCGATGGGCATGCCGAGCTCTCGCGCGAGAGCTTGCGCGGCGGTCAACTGCTCGTGTGCCAACCACTGCAGATACAGATGAAACTCCACCTGCAGGGGATGCGTCTCGACGAAGTGCTGGACGGCGGTGCCCTTCGGATCCCGATATTCCATGGGCCAACTCAGCCATCCCGAAGCAGTGTTCAACGTCGCGCGCAGGTGATGATCGAGCGCGTCGAAACGCGCATGGAATTGGAGCAAGTCGCCGCCACTGGCAACGAACGCGCGAAACTCCCGGGCCCGTGCGGTTCCCGTGGTCAAATGCCGCTCGCGGAAATGACGGAACAGCATCTCGAGGATCTCGAATTTCAGATCCGCGACGCCGGGATAATCGACGAGCGGTGTCGCACGCAGACGATCGAGGCGGGCGGCGAAGCCGGGTTCGCCGACCCGATCGAGCGCTGGCTGGCATTCGCGAAAATCGGGTACGTCCTCAACCGCTATGTACAGAATATTGAGGAAATGCCGGCTCGATGCGCTGTACGGGCTGGATCGCTGCGGATCGGCCGGCGCGAGCGCGTGCAACGGGTTCAGGCCGATGAAGCCGGCACCGCGCGGCGCCAACCAGCGTAGCAGGTGCTTGAGGTCGCCAAAATCACCGATCCCCCAGTTGCTGCGCGAGCGGACCGTGTATAGCTGCACGGCCACTCCCCACAAGCGCTTGCCCTCGACGATGGCGGGCGGCTCGTAACATTCCGCAGACGACAGGATCAACGGGCATCGGCTGACCGCACCGGTCAGATTGACTTCCAACTCGTGATAGCCAGGCGCGAGGTCCATGGGCACTTCGAGCCGCCGCCGCGTGATCCACGAACCCGCCACTTCACCGCGCCAGGACTCGGGGAGGTCCGCGGTGGAGATGGTGCCGTCGCGATGGCTGCCATCTTCGAGATGGACGGTCCATCGCAGCATGGCGCCAAAGTCGCGCGCCGCCACGTTCAAATCGAGACCGATACGACTGCCGCGCGCGGCCGCTACGGGGGGCAGCAATTGACGCCCGCGCGCGATCTCGAGTTCGTGCAGCTCTTCTGCCAAACGCGCCGGGTCATCCACCGCACAGCCCATGGCGCGCAGAATGTCGGTACGCGTCTTCAGACTGAAGAATCGGAGTTCACCGCGGTAGTCGTGGTAGGCCTCGCCGATACCGCGCAGCCGCGCCATTCGCTCGATCAAAGTCGTGTTCAAGAGTTCAACACTCCAACAGCGCTGAGCTGTTCGCAACCAGCGGATAGTAATGCGCAAAATCCAATGCCCGCGTCGCGGCGGGCTCGCGCGCCGTGTCGAAGCAGCACGTCCACGGGGAACTCGGCGGTGCGGCCGGCACACGAAATTCCACCGGCTCATCGCCGGCATGCAACAGGAACAACAAGCGATGCGCCGAATTGTTGCGATTACCGAACAGCACTCCCAGCGTGCGCAAATTGCCGTCCTGCCAATCGTTCTGGTTCATTTCGTCGCCGCGAAAGTGCAGCCAGCTCACATCTTTGACGCCCGTGCGCGAGGCAGTTCCCTTCAGAAACGTTTCGCGCCGCAACTCGGCGTGCTCACGCCGTATGCGGGTCAGCATGGCCACGAACGCGACGAGGTCTTGATTGGCCGTGCAAGATCGCCAGTCGACCCAGGAAATCTCGTTGTCCTGACAGTACGCATTGTTGTTGCCATGTTGGGTTCGAGCGAATTCGTCACCGGCCTGTAGCATGGGAATACCCTGCGACAGGAACAGCGTGGCCAGGAGATTTCGCATCTGACGCTTGCGCAGCGACACGACGGCAAGATCGTCCGTCGGCCCTTCGACACCGCAATTCCAGCTTAAATTGTTGCTCGTGCCGTCGGCATTGTGTTCCCCGTTTGCATCGTTGTGGCGCGCCTCGTAGGACACGAGATCGTTCAGCGTGAAGCCGTCATGAGCGGTAACGAAATTGATGCTGGCGGTGGGCTTGCGGCCGTTGTGCCTGAAGATGTCGCTCGAGCCCGCAAAGCGCTCGGCCAGGTCGCCGAGCTTGCCACCGTCACGCCGCCAGAACGAGCGCACCGTATCGCGATATCGGTCGTTCCATTCGGCCCAACCGGCGGGGAATCGACCGAGTTGGTAGCCGCCCCAACCGACATCCCACGGTTCGGCGATGAGTTTGACGTGCTCGAGCGAAGGTTCGGCGCGTACGGCTTTGAAAAATGCCGAGTGCTGGTTGAATCCTTGCGCATCGCGTGCGAGTACGGTGGCCAGGTCGAAGCGGAAGCCGTCGACATGCATCTCGGAAACCCAGTACTTGAGGCAGTCGACGATGAGGGCGCGGACTTGGGGATGCTCACAGTTGACGGTATTGCCGCACCCCGTGACGTTGTCGAAATAGTACCGCTCGGGCAGCAGCCGGTAGTAAACCGAATTATCGATTCCTTTGAGGCTCAATACCGGCCCATTCTCGTTCCCTTCGGCCGTGTGATTGAAGACGATGTCGAGAATCACTTCGAACCCCGCCGCGTGCAGAGCTTTCACCATGGTCTTGAATTCGACGACCGCATCGGCGAGCGCAAATTCATTCGCGGGCGAAAACCACGCGACGGTGTTGTATCCCCAATAATTGGTGAGACCCCGTTCGCGCAGGAACGGCTCGCTGACGAAGGATTGGCATGGCAGCAATTCGACGGCGGTCACGCCCAAGCTTTTCAAATATTGCAGCACCGGCGCTGCGGTGAGACCGAGAAACCGTCCCCGCCAGGCCGCGGGCACCTCGGGATGGAGCTGCGTGAACCCCTTCGTGTGCAATTCGTAGATGACCGAGTCGCGCCACGGCACGGCGGGCGGCCGATTGTCCCCCCAGTCAAAGTGACCATCGACGATGATCGAGCGCAATGGCACCGTGCGCGACAGCGCGCGTGCATAGGGATCGATGAGGGCGACGTCGGCGTCGAAGCGATGGCCGAGTTGCGGCGCATTCGGTCCGTGTACGTGAAATGAGTAGTGCGACCCAGGAGGGGCCGCCGTCGGTGCCACCGCGCCGTGCCAGATGTCCCCGGAGCGTGCAGGCAGATCGCGCCGCCATGTCGGCAGGCCGGTGGCCGCGTCGTAGAGGCAGACTTCGATACGCGTCGCGTGGCTGGAGAAAATCGCGAAATTGACCCCGCTCGAGGTCCACGTCGCGCCCAAAGGCTGCGGCGCGCCATCTTGAAGGAAATTCACCTGGCCGGGTCC
>Ga0116230_10001554_pt1 | contig 21956 bp, 11 predicted proteins | sample S1TSphfallax_3_FD_88678 | JGI IMG/M metagenome (GOLD analysis project Ga0116230, IMG submission 88678) | Host-associated microbial communities from peat moss isolated from Minnesota, USA - S1T2_Fd - Sphagnum fallax MG | ecosystem: Host-associated > Plants > Peat moss > Unclassified | place... | reverse complement strand
AAAAGAAATGCAAGAGTAGTTTTGTACCATTTTGCATGGGTGACTCCCCATGGGTGATTTACCTAATGTCGGGGTGGTGAATCCCCAGCCAGGAGCATGACATTCTTGAAACAATCAAAGGCCTACGCGGAATACACAGAAAAAGAGGCAGGTATCATGGGGGCACAAAATAAAAAGAAAGAAGTGGCATTTTCAAAAAGTTTGCTTTTGGGCGGAAGGAAACTTCAGTGTCACACCGTGATCTGTAGCATATACTTGCAATACCGTGTGCTTTATGTCTAAGATGCTGGCCACAATGAACCGACATCCATGCTACACCATCCACTGGATGCCTGTTATTACTCAGTTGTGGATGAACTTCAACTGAGTTAGTATATGGTTTCACCTTGATAACCAATTCTGTAAGAAATAGGTCTCAATAACAACTAGGTAAGTAGAGGGTTTATACACATACTAAAGGGCGCCCTTTATTACCTACCCATGAACAACCTACTTGCAGATTGCTTGTAGATAGGTGGTGAAAAAAAAAGGCAACTGAGCTAACCACTAGTGGTTAGCTAGGAAAGTGGAAGCCCACAGAAAACTGTTTCCTAACAACTTATCATCCATCATCCGTCCAGGTGAGCTTGTGTGTGCTGGTTTACTGTGGCCTAAGACACTGATTTGGTATGGAGCTGGTGAGGAACATGACAAAATCCTACTTTGAATTACTTGTCTTCATGGAGTCAAGTGGATGTATGGGATTCCAATTTCTCAAGCAGTGTTTTGTCCTTCTTTTCTTTTCTTCGGAAACACTTGAGGGTTTCAAGGAAGAAGAAAAGGGAATTGCAAAAAAATCAGTTTTTTAATATTTTGGGAGAATATTTTGAGCGAGTGTGGACTTTTGGTGGACTTTTGATGAAATTGCGCGGAGAAACAAAAACTTGAACGCATCAAAAAGAATGAGATCACGAATCAGAGTTAATTGCTGACTTTTGAAGCCTTGCTGAATTTAGGTGTGGGGTGCCACTTTTTCCTTGTTGGGCCCTCCCCCACACAGGGACAGGGACTATCGCATTGGATCCAACTTTTGGAAGTTTTACCTTACTAGAACTGGTTTCATGTTTCGGGAATCGGTTTCTTTGGTGAAAGTGTTTAGACTGTTTAGATTGGAATGGATTTTTTTGTAGTTCAGAGTGCAGGGACCCCATAGATAGATGTCCAACATCTTGTCTATTGGCAGGGCCAGTGTCGTCAAATGGATCTCTCTCGTCCGGGTATTGACATTAAATTAAAAGAAAATTAAAAGTTAACATCCAGATGTATAGGATAACCAGTATGCTGGTCGGTGGAATGAATGATCCAACCTTGAGGTATGGCAGGCTAACATTACAGTTCTAAGTTGAAGAGTAGTGGTGGGGCTGGCTGGCTGGCTACGTCCTACCTTTTCATCAAATTCAACATCACTTAATTAAAAACTCAGATGTTTCAATCTATCAGAAATTTCAAGGACAATTTGTTGAAAGTGTCAGAATTTTTTTTCCAGACCACATTGTTTAATTTGTTGAAATCTTCAGATTGAACAAAATTTGCCATATTTTGAGGGAAACATATTAAAAGTCATTGCATTTAGACATTCAATTCATGCAGTTTTCCATACAAAGCAGGATTTTTCTATAAAATTACAACTCTTTTTAGGCAATCACCATTCAATATTAATGAATGTTGGTATCCTTGCTAGTGGATCTTCAATTAACCAGATGCATATTTGTATTTGGGGATTATTCAAACATATGTCTAGTTATGTACAAAGTTTTTTTTTCAAATTCCTCAACTAGCTGCAATGGCTAGGATCCCAAGCATTATTTAGCAGTAAATGACAATTGTCCTAGAAGGACATTAAAGTTTTTGGGAATCCTTCCTAGTTCTAATGACCTTCAAAAACACATTGTCTAAATTTAGATTTCTTTCCCTAAGATATGGCGGATTTTTTGTTTTTTTATTAAAAAAACCCTTTGTTGCATTTGCCAACCCCTTATTTTCACCAGGTTGCTAAAGTTTTGGAAAAAAAACACTATCTTTGTATGGGAACTACACATAACCAGAAATTTATACATATCCAGGAGGAAGTTTTAGGGTTAGTGATTCTTGTTTTTAGGGTCCCTAGCACCCTAGTGTAAGAACATTCAGCTTGTGAGTATGCACATGGCATTGCACCCATGTCCATTTTCATTTTGTCACTCCTCACATTAAGGCGTAAGGTTCCATCATGTCACCAAAAGAATGTGCTTCAACCTTGCAAAATTTGTGGCTATGGAACATGTTTAAATTTTCAAGGATGCATTGAAAGTTTTTTTAACTTGTTATTGTTTGTTTCTTTTAGTATTGACACATTTGCTTTACAATGAGTTTTAAGTTGTGTTTGTTGTCAAGATTTTGCATGTCAAGATGAGACTAATTACAACATTTGATAGTTGTTTTTTTTAGTCCTCCAAACCCACATTAATCAATAAAGGAAGTTCATCACGTGTTGCAATTAGTTTTGCACATATCTTCATGCAAGGTCATGTCAAGATGAGATTGATTACAACACTTGATAGCTTAATTTTATTTTCTCTTGAATATTCTTCAATGTGCTAGTCTCAAAGTAGTTGCCACCATCATTTTGCTAACATGCAATTTTGTCTTCAATCTTTCTTTTTGTAAACTTATTCGAGTTGTTAATGTTCCAATGTCACCCAACATTACTTGAGTACCTTTTTTTGGCTTTGTCTTATTTGTTTTAATATTTTTTGTAGTATGTAAAAAGGAAATGTGTGGCATTTGCATGGAAAAAAAAATTAAGATCTTGCATTTTTTATTACAACCATGCCATGTGTGGTTTGGCACTCTTGATAGTATGAATTTTATGTAATCAGCGGCATTAGTTTGTGAACATGAGTTTGAATGAGTTTTGAAAAATCTTTAATGGAATATTCCATGTCATGTAGATAAAATACTCCACAAATATTCCTTGCCACATCATTAAAATATTCTCTAACATGGAATAATTTTTTACCTCGTGGCATATGTACATACATTTGTATATTTGTTATTGAGCAAGGATTTTCAAACAATGATCATCCTTACAAATATAAATGCTAAAAATATTTATTTTAGATTATTTTATAAACTTAGCTTGCATCAAATAATTTGAAGTTAATTATTGAGGCTTGGAAACCTTCTCTTTCAAAAATCAAAAATATACATGAAAAGCACTCTTTTGCACTCCACATTCATGAACAAAGCCAAAAGATTAAACACATCAAAAAAATTCTTCAAAAATAATGCATTCTTCATGTCAACACCTTACAACAAGTCTACCATTTTGGAAAATGCTTCACACTCTAGAAAGGACAAGACTCTACTCAGCAAACATGATTAATTAAATGGTGGATTTCATTCCAACTCCAATTTAAACAATGAATGAACTCTTCAAACAACCCACAATATGTTACATGTTGCAGAATGTAATAAGTGTGCTTACACTACACTTGCTTCCACTACCTTTCTTGACAAGCTTGACATCATTGTGACAAAATCCATGCAATTGCAGGTTGGGTAATCTTTAATTATAACTTAATATGATTTTTTGTTTTCACCTACACCAAAAATGATGTTGCCAAAGCTTAATGGAAAAACCTTTACGGGTGGAAAAATAATTGTTTTAAGAACACATCTAGCCTTCGACATGTTTTCATGCTCCTTGAAGAACTTGAATACAACATGGTGCCAAATAGTTTAGTTATTTCACGTTTTTGGCCAAGCATATGGTTCAAAATGTGTGTGTATAGGGACAAATCTTTCATTGCCAAATATATTTTGAAAAGGACATCTAATAAATTTTTTAAAAAAAAAACCAAATTCTTCTAATGTTGTTATTACCTCAAAGGGGACACTTAGTGTAAAGTTTGGGATTTACATGCACTAATTAAACGACCATTTTTGGAGGGGATATTAGATATTGTCCAACCTATTTTTATCACCCTATTATTATCTAAGTTTTTAATATATGTATTAAAATCACCCTATATTAATTATAATCCATTTTTATAATTAAATTGATTATGGGTAAAATCAAGCTAATGAAAGCCAATTTTGGTGTAACCAGTACTTGGTTTTCATCTACATGAATTTCATAAATTAAGTTAAAGTTGAAAATATATTTTGTATTTATGTGAAGCCCTTTCTAATATATTAATTCACCATTTAATAAAGTTTGAAAGGTAACCCAATAAATATATAATACCTTTCAGCACATTTAAAGTTCATAATCAGTGCTTTTCAACACAATGAAACAATGTAGATGCATTGTATAAACAATGTTGTTTAAGACTATCTCATGACTTTTCATCCAATCCTATGTTGCCACATCATCTTTTTAGGACTAGTCATAGTGACTCAAGAGGTTGTTGTTGGCTCCTATTAACCCATTTTTACCCTTATTTGAATAAAATGTACCTTATTTTTAACTAATTAATTCATAATTTTACCCAACAATGAATATATTGCACCATATATTTTTACTCATGTATTTTTTACTTTTTTCAATAATATCTCCCTCGGGGTTATTACATCCTAAATGAAATTAGTTCCTTCTTGAATAGGCCATACTACAAGCACATACTTCATTCCAAAACCTCCCACATAATGATTCAAGTCATCATGACAAAACCAAAATCTATGTGACTTTCAAAAACCACCTTTGAAGCTATTCCACCAACCATCATAATATGGAGCAAGAATGCAAATAGTCATTTTTTATGATATGATTTTCACCTTACAACTCTCATGGCCAATTTCTTTTTGTAAAGCATTACATTGAATGTTGGATTTAGGGGGACGATGTTTAATACACTAGACACCATGTCCACAAGTACTTTCACATATTTCCCCATCAATATGTGTGAAAACAAGAATCCCACAATTGGCCCCAAGAATGAGCAAAGGACCATTGTAATGTGCTTGGGTGTTGATGCCAATGGAAGTTTTGTCAATTCGTGGACACGAAAAGTTAACATTTGTGTGAATCCCCTTCTAAGCCAAAGGGGAGATTTGCACTTCATTTGCAAGATTTAAAAACCTCCTCACCTTCCAAATGTAACATCCTTGATGCATAAGAACATCCCAATGCATATTTTGTGATAATTATAGCCGATTACAAGGGGTTTCCAAATTCGCTAACTCTATGTAAACAAAATTCATTCCTATTTGGACCTTTTCTTATAGACCACCATTCAAATACACTATATGCCTAGTATAGTGTATTCTACTTGAAAGTTCTTCCATAATCATCAAAAGTCACAACATATAGCCAAGCAACCATTTTTATTAACTATTGGAACCAAAAATTATGGACAATTTTAAACAAATTACATGGAGAAATATCAACAACCTCCTCCATTTTGAATCTTTTCAAACAAATAAAATAAATGGATCCATTCATTTTTTGGATTCCTAAAAAATGAAAAAAGGTTGCATTTTTTTTTAAGGTTACTTTTTGCAAATGATTTACACAAAACAAATGTAAATGAAAAAAATTTGAATAGTCCAAGATAAGATATTTCATGTGGTGGTGGTAACTTGTCACATAATTACATTATTGTGCACTAACATTTTGGTTTACAAGAAAAATCACAAAAAAATCCAAATCAGCTTCTAAAATCAATTAAACATGATTATAATGTGCCAACTTAAGTTACATTGGTCACATGTTACCATAGTACCTTGGCACCTTTGACATTAACTATATTATTTCTAGAAATTTTGAAACTTTCAAAAGACATTTGTTTTAATAACAAAATTTATAGAAATTTGGTGGTTTAAAATTCTTTTGTTTTGCAAAAATCTGAGGAATTAGGGCCATTTTTTCACAAAATCCTTTGTATGTGTCAAAATCATATGTTTCAAGTTTTAAAAATGTGAAAATTTGACACAAAAAGAAAACATTGCAAACCAAGCAAATTTTCCTTACAATATAAAGGAAAACCCGAATTTAAACAATGTTTAAAGATAGTTCACTAGTGGGTATTTGCTGTCTTCCACACTCTCATCTAAAAGATTTCTCCAAGTGCTTTAATTTACATATAAGGAAACACCTACTCCCCAAGACCTTCCCTAATTTGAGGATCATAGCATTAAGCACCATAGGTCAAGGGTTTAGGCCTGAAAATTAAGGAAGGTCCAATATATTAATCTTCCCTAGGGCTATGGTCTTATTTTATGGCACCCTAAACCCCAAACCTTATACCAATACAAAATGCCTTTTGGCAAAATGGCATATGACACACCTTCACATTTTTTTAGGTTTTTGAATTGAATGAAATATTATAATGCAATCAAATGAACATATTACATTTTTCCACTAAAAACTGCAAGTTTATGAAAACTTACAATTGTTTGTAATATCACATGTGAATTAATTATATCATTTTCAAGAAATTTGAAATTTTCAAAAAACAATTTCAAAGAACAAAATTTTGTGACAGAAAACATGGAATATTATAGCTTATTTTAGATTATTATATTTTAAGATGTGGAATCTTCAAAATAACATAGTTAGTCCACATTACAATGTTGACCTTGCCATGGTACTACAATATACTAGGTTCCAAGTTACAATCACAAGAAATTATCAAGACTTTAATTTAAAATTTTCATTAATTAGGAGACCAATTTGGCTCCAATGTTAGTACTCTAATTGTCTCATTTTCCTTAATGTTGCAACAAGGTTGACAACTAGGTACCTACCATCACACTTTATTAAGGACATTACATCACAAAATTTATGTTTGTTCCAACATTTGAAGAAGCACCTCAACCACATCTCATTGTATTATACATCTAATTGATAAACAACTCATTTAAGGTCTAAGAATATACTCAATTTATTGAAACATCCAAAATTATTCACATTATTAGAATACTAATTTTTATTTGTCATCATAAGATTGCAAATACCCGACATAATGTTTTTAATTCAACATGAAGGTACAAAGATTTGTTCCTTCGATCTTACTACTCCCATGATTTGTTAAAAGCGAATTCAAACATGATGCAAATAAGAGCAATTTGCAACTAAAATCATGTAATTTTATTCAAGCTTAAAATAGTTGGTCATCGAGTATCAAGATTCAAAGAAATGTGTCAAGTTTTTATTGTAGAATAATAATATTATGTAAAGTTTGTTTTGTAGTTGCAACCCACTTCAATGTTGGTTTTGTGTGCATGTTTTGATGTGTGTTAGTTTTGATAGTGTTGGGTGCCAATCTAGTAGTATACAACACATGTTCATCTATGTTGATTGTTTATTTTGATGAAATACCCATTAACAATCTAGAATTGAATAAAAAAAATGGCCAATAAATGAGTATTTTCATACATGTGAAGTTTAATATCAACGTAAAAGGTTCCTTAATGAACATGTTATTTCTTATTTCCTTGTATCACACAATATAGGGTTACAAAAAGAATGATGACCTAGTTGTATAATGTTCATATATGGCGTAAACTAATCCAATGTTCAAATTGAGGTTTTTAGTTCCTACCTTACCCTTTTGGAAGAAACTACAAATAAAAATTTAAGTGTTTTCCATACCAACAAAAGAGACAATATTGACTCAAAGCTTTTCACATGTTAATTTTATGTTAACAATTGAAAATTTTCATAAATTTGAAAACTATTTACAATCAATGCAAAAGAAAGATGTAAAACCCTAATATATGAATGTCCAAAAAGTAAAGTTGTTAACGTCTATGTTAAAAGAACAAGACTTCTTGGGGAACACCCATTTTGTTGCCATTTAAAATTTTAATCACCATTGATTTGGAAAATCATGAACATTTCATGTAAATAACCCCAAATTTTTACTCAATCCATGTACAAAATTTCAAATGATATATGTGTTAATTCAATGTAGTTTTGCTTTCTATGACTTTGCCCATGATTATAGACATGGTAAAAGTCTCTCATACAATGTTAAAAGTCTTTCAATGTTTTTTGTGTTCATGAAAACATCAACAATATTACTTTGAAATACAACGGTCATAAACTAGAAAAAAATGGACATTACTTCTAGAATTACCTATACTAGTTCATAATTTTAAATGCATTTAATTGTATTTGAAAAAAATTGGTTTAAGTTTTTGTTTTGAATTACTTTTGGATTTTTTTCTAGTCTTAAGTATTTGAATGGGAATGGTAGTGTTGTCAATAAACTATACTCAAAGAAAACATCGAGTTCACAATCATTATAAGAAATACAATCTATTGGAATAATTTTAGATGCAAGCTTAACAAAAGCTATAACATGATGGAAGGGGAGAATATTATGAACAACACTATGTGGTAAGGAGTTGCAAAATATTCAACTCCTTTGATGCCAATATTGGCACATATGGAGGATAAATGCAAGCATGTACAAATATTATAGTCAACTTAAAATATTCCAGAAACCAATAACATGGTTTGCACCAATTTAATTATATTAGTGATGGACATTATTCATTTCCAACCATCAAGCTTGAAACACATAAACCAAAAATGATCAAACATGCACAATTGTTAATACTTCCAACTATATGTGAGCAATAAAACTATTGATGTAAATCGGTATAATTATTAGTTCATAACCTCATATTGATATTGATTATGTCTTCAATACACAACAATATTTTGCATAATAAATTCTTTCAATAATCATGTTACAAATTTATTGATGTTCGTGAAGATTCTTACAATCATATGAATTTCATTTCATTTCAAGGAAGCCTTTGTAAAGGTTTAGGGTTTAATGTGTTACTTCATGTATTTGTGTATAGTAGGATTTGAATATCATTTTTCATGTCTAAAATGTTCATTTTCCCATGAACAATGAAACATGATGTTCAAATCTTAATGTTTTGTGATCCACTCCATGAAACTATAGTCAATAGTGCCCTATCCATTATTGGGTAAAAAATTCTCACTAAGAAAATTAAAAACTTCAAGATTTAGGGTTTTACATTATTGTTTACCTACACAAATGCTACTAGTAATTGGATTGACACCACACTAACAAATGGATCACAATCAAATAACATAGCTATCTAACAATAGACTTTTATTATGTAAACACACACATTAATACCAAAAACATATAATTTAATTATTTACTTCATCATGTGCCATGGTAAATTGTGAAGAATTTTCCTTCTTATGCATCCAAATCACTTTTCTCTACAAAAATAATCTATAAAACTACATGACCAAATAGAAATTCATGACAAAAAAAAAGAAACACAAAGTAAAGTGCAACCTAAGTGAATTCTGCATCAATTTTCTTTAATGAAAAAAATTGATTTGACACGAAGCAAAGCTCATTGATCAAAAACCTCTTCCATATGACATAGGTGCATGCCAAAGTTGTTATATTCCAAGGTTTGGGGTTCTTATTCTTCAAGGCTTAAGGTTTGTGTTGAAGGTTTTGGGTACCCCCACGAAGCTTCCTAATCAACCATTTGAATGCTAAATTTTATTCACCCAAGGAGCTTCACGATTGCAACTTATATCTCAAGCCAAGTCTACAATACATGTGAAAGAAAGGAAAGAAGAAATATTGGGCCATGCAAACAAACCATTAAATTTGTGCACATTTAAAGTCATAAACACCAACAAGGGCCTTGAGGTGAACAAGGGTGCCTCTATTGTTGTTTCTAGCAATGCCTTTGCAAAAGCTTAATTATTGAAAATGGTTACATCTATGTTTACAACTTTGCTCCTTCATCTAGTTTCCATATTCTTTCAAAGTGTAACATTTCCTGATGTTGTCTTTTCCTTTGGATTCACACTTTTAGTTCCCATCATTATCTTCATGGTTTGCAACCTTTGTTGTAGGTTCTTTTTCTTTATATTCATGCCTTGTTGAGTCATTAATTGAAGTATTGAGATCTTTGCCTTCATTGCCCAAGTGCAATAGGAGGTAGATTTTCTCCTATATTCCAAAAAAAAAATGCAAAAAAAAATTTTCTCACAATATGTTTTCTTCTTACCACTACCTTAACCAAATGTTTTAAAACACTTGAAACAAAAATGTGATGTATGTGAAGTCAAAGTGATCATATATAATCCCAACCATTATGCTTGTTCTATTACTTCTAAAATAACATGTTAACCATGCACATCAAGAGTCACTAGATGACAAGTGGTTTGAAAATTTTCACCTTTAACATACTCTTTAAAAAACACACAAGAATTCTTTCAATAGAAGGTGGTCATCCAATCCTTCTCTTGCATAGTCTTATAATTTCACTAGCTTGCAACAAAAAACCCATACTACACAAAAACTTAGCATCTATGACTAAGATATTTGCAACTATGTCCCAATCATAATCATGTGTCATTTGGTTGTGCATACTTGACATTCCCTACTTATCATTAGGACTACATGACTACTATCATTCCCCACCCACCCTTTTAAAATGAAAATGATTGTAAATGTCAAGTGCACTTGCATTAAAAACAAAAGAAGAAAATAAAGGACTTGTCATGAATCATGGTTTTGTTTTTAGGGACTTGTCATCATTTATCCAAGTACTGAATCAAAAAAGTTAAAAGATAATTTAACATGTTGTGAAATTACATGTTTCCTATTTAAAATTATAAAAATTATGCTAAGCATTTTGATGTGACTAATAATGTTAGACCATTTATTGTTAAGACCATAAATTCAACCATTTGATAATAACTTCAACCATGATAATAACTTCAAGCAATTTTTTTATCCTCCACATACATTAGATTACCACTAGAGAAATTATGATCATGGTACCACTAAACAAGATGGATGTTCTAGGTTGAAATTTAGTTAGGAAAAGCCACTATATGAAGTTGACTCCCTATAAGATTAAGCCTTGAGCTTATTCAAATGCAATGTTTGGTTTACAATAGGTCTATGTGTTAGGCAACATGAAGAGTGATGGATGAAGAAGAATAGAGAAAATAATGATTAATTTCTACACATGTGGGTTCCAAGGAAATGTGTTAGCAATGTGATCACAAGAAATAAAGAAAATGAAGATTTAGAAACCTTGTTGGTTGTGCGACTAAAAATTGTTGGACCCAATGATACAAGAGAAACTTCTTAAATTTGTTAACCTTGTATATGCAAAGAAAGTCCATCTCATCGTATTCATATTCTATTTTTTTATCTAATTCTTGTTCTTCTACTTTTACTTTCAAATATGATTTCTATTCTTTTAATTTAAGTCTTAATGTTATTATACTAAAAACTAAGATTTCTAGATGCATTTTTAGTGGTGACACCATATTTGTGCCTACACCAATATCTCCATGTCCAAGATACAATCATAAATTTTCCCTCTTCATTATAAAAGACCTCCCAACATAAGTGAAAGATTATTAAAGTTTGACCTCTTGGACCAATTATTAAACATTTGGTCAATCTGAAACAAACATTTTTATTTAGTGCATTCTTTGTGTCTATCATTACCCTAGCCTTGGGTAGTTGCAAAAAAACATTTTCAGAATAGTTTATTACTAAATTGTAGGGTACTAGAGCTTTTCTTAATGTGGGCAAAAATTGTTTAAGAAATTTTGGAGGTCTTTTATCACACTTCTTGGTAAGGACATGCTTAGAATAAGTGTAAGGAGTACAAATAAATAAATTGCCACTTTATTAAATTCAATTTTTCCCCACTATAATTATTACTCGAACCCTATGACTAGGGGAAAAGCTTTGGATTAATCAAAGGTTATTTAATGTCAATTCAAAAATCTCAAAATTAAAAGTAATGAACCTATTTGTTAACAAAAAAACTCATAATTGAAGTAAAAAGAACATGTTATTCTTAAAATTACATACATATGATCTTAAAACCTCAAAATCCCAATTCAATTTTAGCACAAACACATACATGTGATTTTCATATGTTTCATATAAATTTATTCCTTAAATTTATTTATTTTTCTTAATAAGTCTTAGGAGAAATAAAATGGTGTTACATACAAATGTGTATCCTTCCAATTATGACCATCTCAAAACATTTTTCCTTGCAAAAAAATTTGAATATCTATGGAGAGAAGTCAAATTGTTTTTTGAAAAAATTGATTTTGTTTCTGTAAAAATAAAATATGAAAAGGATGTTGGTTGCAAAAGGTATTGTTATTTTGGAGAGATATTTTTCTTGTTGCCATTAACTAAGTTCCATCACATTGGCATGCTTGCATTCCCAAGTTGCCAACTCCACAAGTTTTGAGCATTAAAATAATCTCAATTCCATGGATGAATATCAAAGAAATTTCATAAATGAATTTTCAATGGATGAATGGATGATTTTTTATATGGATATGGACAAATATTTCATGGATGAAAAATTAAAAATTGATGGAATGAAACTCGTCCATGTAATTACGGTTGTAAAAACCACCCCTTGACTAACAACATTTGTGATTGTTGGATGCCCTTTGCTAATGATCCTTATAACTCTTTACATACTTTACATATTCTAATAATGTGAATGCAAAAATGGTCACATTTGGATCATTGTTATTCCTATAGTTAACCACTTTCCAAATGCATCGTGCATTTTGCAAAAAAAGGTACAAAACATTTTTTTTGTGAATATTTTGCAAAAGGTTAACAAAATTATTTAAAACAATATTTGTTTCAGCAAATGTTTTTTTCCTTTGAATAATCACAGAAATTGAAATTTAAAATGTGATTCTTTAACGACTATCTCCTATGAAATTTGTTTATTTATCCAATATCCTAATGTAGTTCATCATTAATAATCAATGCAAAAAGTATTTAACATGAATTGGCAATGCATTTGGAAAAAAACCCAAACTGTATAACATCAAAGACAAAAGACTACATTGAGGTCCAACACTATAAACATTGTTAAAATCTAGCAAAAGTTTTGGCCCAAAATGTTTTTTCTTAAACTTTTGGCAATTGCTTTTGAGAAAAAAAAGATTTTGACAAAGAATTCTTTTAAATTTTGAATTCAAAATTAAAATGAAAACATAGACCCTATTTGGACAATGATGCCATTTTCACCAACTGACTATGTCAATGGAATGAAATTAAACACTATATCAATGGTTGTTTCTTTTTGAAAAATGACTTGAAAAATGATTTGTCATGATCATAGAGATTATTTAAAATTTTCACCACCCATTTTGAAGTTTTTCTTGCATTTGAACTATTAAATAATCATTATCATAAAAGGATAAATAGTCATATTTTCAAAATGAAAGATGATTGTTATAAAATATTTCACGAGAAAAATATTAATTATTTAAATTTTAATCTTTTTCTTACTTGAACATACATGAACTTTAAGGGAAAAATCAATAATATGTTTTTCTTGGTAGCCTGTTGAGATCAATATGCATGTTGAACATGGGAATTTCCATTTGATTTTTTGGTTCTTGTCACTTTAAAAAAAAGTCATTGTAGGTCAATTATAAGCCTTGTTCTAACAAAAATATCATAACAAGAACAATTTATACAATCAAGATAATTTTGGTAACAATAATGATGAATCTTGCATAATGAAAAAAAAAGGAATAACCTTAGCTCAAGTAATAAAATATCCATGAGCTTGTTTGGAGCATTATTATGATGATGAATGTAGAGTGCTAACTAATTTTAGCAAAAATGAAGATGATGAACAATTACTTAAGACCCAAACTTTATGGTTGCAACAACATTTCAACTATGAAAGTATATCAACTTTGATTGGTATAAATCAATCTATGAATTAAAATACAAATGCCATTCCAACCACATAGTTTGGAGGGCTATGGAAAAAGTCTTATGATGCCAATGTCAAAGTTATCATTGTGAAAGTTTGTAAAATCACATTAGTGATTATGAATGTTGATGATGAAACTAATGAAGATGAATATGATAATGACTTTTGAGGAGGTAGATGATGTAGACAATGAAAACTGCAAGGAGAACAATGAAAAGGACCATGAGGACAAGGATGATGATGATGAGGCCAAGTTGGTGGTGTTAATACATAGAAATGAAAAACATTATAACTATGATGATGATAATTTCATCATGTTGATAAGTTTTAATAAAAATGAAAATGATAAAGAATTACATGAAAGCCAAACTCCATGGTTGTAGCAACATCTCAACTAAGAAAATATTTCAAAACTCAATTGTTGCAAACTATTTGATGAATTACAATTCAAGTGCGATTCAAACCCAACTTAACAAGTTACAAAGCTCAATTGAAAAAGTTTTATGTTGCCAATGTCATTAATGTCTTTTTTTTTAAATATTATAAAAACTACAACAATAGAATGTTTATTGTCGAGGTGGTGATGAACATGACTTATGGGTGTCACATCAAACCAGTAACCATTTTTTAGTTTTAAATACACATTTGGAGCTAGTGAAAATTTAGTTTTAGATTTCGTTGAATTACATGTTCATTAAAAGTTTTGTTTCAAAGAATGTTTGAAACTTTAAGCTTTAAATACAAGTTTTGTGCTAAGATTTTTATTCCAAACAATATAAAAGGATAACAATAGAAAAGAAGGGTGCCTTGAATATGAATTTTGCATTTCACTTTGGGAGGAGCAAATGTGTGTGTGTGTGGGGGGCGGGTAGGGGGGGTAGGTTGTCTCAATGATTTTATGTTCTAGAAAGAAACAAAATCACAAAAACATAAGAGAAGAATGAACTTTAAATATGAATTTTGCATTTGATTTGAGAGGAGTGGGGGTGTGTTGGGAAGGGAGGGTTGCAAAGTAGGTTTTGTACCCTCTTATGTTCTCTTTCTTTCTTAAGCAATGAAGTTTGTGACTACCTTGTAAGCTCAACAAAATATTACAAAAGTTTCTCCTTGCACAATATATGTGTGTGTTTTTTGGAATTCCATGGGTTTTGGAATGCACCATGGGAAGGCCAAAATTAATGAAAATATTCATATCATTAATACCTCACAATTTGTTGATGCAAATTGAAAGCCCCAATAACATGTTACATATTTCAATAATGTCATTAAATTCGTTATTGAATTTGGGTGTATAGGAAATGGTAAAATGTTTAATGATGTCAAATGACATGGTGGATGTGTATTAATGCCATGGTTATGAATGAGAAATTTCAGTTTATGTAAAATCAAGACCAATAAGAAAGACAATGAGATTTCATATTCTAAATTCTATGCATGAATGACATTCACAAGTTTACAAAACCAATTACAAATCAATATAAATGGTTTGCTTTCACCTCAATTTGTTATTCATGAATTCCTTTGATGGCTCATGACATGAAGTCAAAGATGTGGAGGTAATTCCTAATGTCATTTTGATGCATTTGTGTGCTTTTAATTTTTTTCATTTGTGGTCCAAAATACCATGCATGAATTTCTTGCTTGATTCTAATGCATATAATTTGCACCAAATGATCATGTTGTATTGCTCATTAGAGGTTGGTTATGTTGCTTTAACTTTGAATGGTAATTAGTACAAGAAAGTTGAGTTCATTTGGCTAGAAAATCAACAAGTTTGGGGTTTGTTATTGTTGGGGGACAAAGGTTCCTTCCCCTTGTTCAAATTAGCAACAAAAATCACAACATGAGTATCTAAATCCACAAGAGTTTGAGTTCTCATCTTATCCTCAACCAATGTATGGCAAATGAACATGCAACAACCAAAAACATTTTGGAGGAAAACAAATTCAAACGATGTGTCTTTTCATTTGTAATTTTGTCCAAGATGTGTCTTTTTTTATCTAAAAAAGTTAGGGCTCATAAATCTACATGGCTTCAAGCCATAGACTTTGGATAAATCCAAAAAACATTTTGTTTTGGTGGGATTACAATGTGCTTGTTATTGGGGGAATCTGCGTGGTTCTATTTAGGTTGCTCATAAATATGTTCATTTGTAGTCTCCAAAACATTTTATCTTTCGTTTTGGGTCATATTTGTACAACCTAATATTAAGGTTTCAGCACACTTATAGTTGATTTGATGTTGTTTAGTGTGAAAAACCAAACCTCATCATCAAAGATACCTTTACATAATAGGTGCAACCTCTTTCAAACTGTTTTAGGCTGCATTCATAACTAAACACTAAAAGTACAAGCCCATTACATTTTAGCAACTTTATAGTTGGTTGTATGCATGAGAATGCGACAATTCACTTCCATTTACCAAACACTACCTTACCATAAGGGTGGGCCAAAAAAACCACATGTGCCTTAATTCACACCTGTAACTGAACACAAAATATACAAATCCTAGCTAGATGTTGAACAAAAACCCAAAAACAATATGTCAAAATCACATGGTTTTTGGTTGGAATGGTGGCAATTAAGCAAGTGTGTTCATTAACGAGTTCCCTTCTACACTACGGAGGTGGTTAGTCTTACGCCTCTATTCAATGACGAGCTTGCTTAGTACCTTACATGTCAACAATGAACACCCATGGCATGAATTCTTTATATACAACACCTATGGCTTTAAAATTACTTCAAATAATGAAGGCTGCAATTTGCAAACAATCATAACATCTTTATATCATAGGTACAGTATGTCTAACTGATGTTTGACACTAATTCATTCTCAAAAGGGCTTGTGAATATATATGTATTCATCCTACACTACTGAATTAAATTGCCCATATGGGGGACAATTTAAACCATTGACATATCTCAATAACAAATAGGAGACTTAGTGTATTTTATTAATTAATATCAAAAATTTGAAAGATTCAAATTGGGGTTATCAGATTTTTTCGTAATTATTTCAGCAAATATATGCTAATTAATATTAGTCATGGGTATGGCATATACTATTGTAAATATTCAAGTTTGTTGGTAATGGCACCACAGATGGGCATTATATTTCTCACATAAATCTTCACAGTGCATGATTCTTGCACAAAATCATGATGTCACACAGATTTCAGTGAAGAATTCCCTCAATCCTCGAAGTACTGGAAACATTCCATAGTACATGAAATTTGTGCTGCGATATCACACGATATGTTCAGTAAAAACCAATGGAAAAAAAGAGCACAGAAATGGTTACAGTAGGGCCGGAGATTGAATGGAACTCATTGTACACATATCTCAGCCTGCTGTATTCCTGTCAGAAATTTGCAGAACTGGGAAAGCTGTGGATGGCAGTCAGGTCTCACATAGGTTCGAAAGCTCCCTTCTGATTTTTGCATGTTCAAGTTCACCAAAACTGCAAGAAACTCAATTATCTCTGTAGGCTGCAGGTTTACTGGCTGATCACATATTGACTCGAAATCTATCACCACCAGGTAATCAAATTCTTGAGTGCTTTTCACAAACCCTGAGTAACATAATAGAGTAGGCTGTGTATGATCAATGTGAACCAGCTTCTTGAGTTGAGAAATCTCCTTCATTGTGTTTTGTTGTGAAACCCTCAAGCTTGAATCAGACCTGTCAATTCCAGTCATATCTATGGAGCTTGCAGGAGGAAAACTATCTATTTTGAAATCCATCCCAAACAATTTGTGAGGCAATATTTCTGCTTTCTTTCCAGAGCTGTCTCCAATGAGGGTGAAATTGCCCTATGGAGTTTTGCTTGAGATTCAAGCAGAGATTTATGGCTCCCTCCATAACCTAGGTCTAGCTGCAACATTCGAGAATGCAGGCGACGTCTAGCAATCTCACGGTTTCTTTGCATCCTCTCTGTGATGCAAAAAGCACCGAAGTCAGCACTCTGCAATCACAATTAGGGTTAAGCCCAAGAACTAATAAACTGCAATTTCTTTCTTCTGTCTACCACCTCCTGCATTACAGCTAGAGTTGAAATGTAAACATTTCAAAGATTCATGACTTCCAGAAAGCATGCAGAAAGTATCACCCACGGTTTCATATGGCCCTAAACCCTAAACCCTAAGGCAACAAAAATAGTCCCGCGTTGGAAACTTCAGTAAACATCCATACTTCCCTCACACTCAGAATAGCCACCAGTGCTTACTATCTCCCTGATTGACTTCATTGTGAACTCTAGGTTCAAACATTAATCTTCGATTAGAGCTTGTGTCTCCACATAGCTGTTGGGTGGTCGCATGTAGTAGTTATCTAACGACATAAAAGCGAGGCGAGAGAGAGAGAGAACAAGAGAATGTGAAACATGTAGACTATCTCACCTCTTTGGACGTCGTTCATAGCTCTCTCTCTCTCCACCCTTTCCCGCCGCGTGCTATAGGGTTACACAGTTGCGCGATGCTTTCTGGATTCGCTACTTCATAGCGGACGATGATGACGATAATATTCCAGAGCGGTGAATGTGTGAAAGAAAATCTGCTTCGAATCTTTCCAGACACCTAATTTACAGATTCCATTTTCTCTTGTTGATCAAGATCTCTCTCTCTCGCATTGGTGTAACCATCTCTCCTCTTGCAAAGCATCTTCTCCGCGTCTATCTTCTTCGTGCTCTTGTAGCAGATTCTTGGCGCTTGCATTCTGCCGACAATGCTCAAAGAAGCTTGGGAAATTCTTCTCATGGTTCGCACAGATTCTCAACACACCAAGAAGGAGAAGAATAAGAGGAGAAGGAGCAAGAGCGCATTTAGAACGCATTCCAAGAATATAACTGTCTTGCCGAGTGCTGATTCTGCAATTGCAAGGCAGAAAGGGCAACTAAAAGCCTCTACGGTAGGCAGTCTGCCACCCATCATCGATTCTCGCCTTACTGACTCATTAACGGGTGGAATGTGCATCGATCCTGGCTCTAGTGACTTATTAAAGGGTGGAATGTGCATCGATCCTCGCCCTCGTGACTTACTAATGGGTAGAATGCGTATCCGTGACTCATTAATGTGTAGAATGGGCATCACTCCAGACCTTAGTGACTCATTAGTGGGTAGAATGTGCCTATTCTCTTATGCCACAGTACCGTGGCAAGTCCAACATTTTTATTTATTTATTGGAAACACAACAACACATTTTAATGGGATAGCAGATTGCAACTACTATTTTTTATGAAGAGTAAAGATTAAAATGCAGGATTCTTGAAGAAATAAATTGTTGAATATTGTTTCAGATTTGTAAATTGTAATATTAAAAGGTGTAGCTTCTTTATGCTCAATTCACACCATGGGATAATTCGTAGAAGTATTATAGTTCCTTTTAACCCTCTCTTGGTTGGGGGCTCGATACAATTGAAGTTTAAAGAGTAAACTAACCCATGCACCCTTCACACTAGGGGGTAGGTGGCTAAAACTAATTTAACCTCACATTAGGTGATTCAAACCTAGGGCGGAAATTTTTAAATAACAAATTGGATGACACCAAAATTGTAGATGGTTAGGAATTACTTGGTTAAAATTATTTTCTACTTTTCATTTACATGTGCCTATCCATGCAAACTTAAGTTCCTAAGTTTTATCATATTCGGAGTATATTTGTGTATAGAAGTTGTTATGTGTTAAAATTCTGTTATTTTATAGTTTAATCCATAAAGGGGGTTAGTTTTGATTTTTAATTACTAAGAAGAGCTTGTTGAATAACAAAGTAATGTAGCAATGCGTTTGTAATGGACATGTTCAAAGAAACAAAAATTCAAGGGTGCTTATGAAAGGTGTTCAAAGGCAATTAAAACTAACTACCCAACAACCTATAGTAGAAAATGTGCCAACACAAGAAGAATAAATAAATCAACTTGAAGAAGCACAACATGTGGGCGTTCCAAACACAAATGCATTATAGTAAGAAGAAGTTACAAATCAACAACAAATACTAATGAAACAAAAAGTTGATATGGAATCATAAAATACCTATTGTCAACCACCAACTTACACCACAAGTTTCACACGAACAACAACAAATCAATTTACAATTTAATGACAAAAACTAAACCTATTCATAATGTTGAGGAAGCTAGATCTAACCAACAACACTAGCAATTTGCAACTTCTAACCATCATATTCCCAAAAGGATGAATTATCATTATTAGTAGAACCATTCGAAGATGTTCAAAACAATGAACATGTTATTGGTGATACAAAATAGGAGTGTGTACAATTTTTGAATCGCATGGAACAACTTCAACATGATAAAATACTCAGAACCCAACTAGTTGTTTTATTTCATCTTAGATTGATTGAAGCACATATAATACATATTGTTGTTTGTCAAAGTTAATTGTTTACAATGTTTGGTCATTGAAACCGAATAGAAACATGCCATGTATTTCAGAACATAGCAATTTAAAAGGAGAGTATCCATCTTGAAATCATAACCTGTAATTATTGTCAACACATTGGTCATGATTTCAAATTTTGTCCTTTTGTGGATTAAAAACTTTGTTGATTATTCAAAGAAAATTAAGATGACCACTTCATGATAGATTGTTTTCAGTGCTCTGACAAGGTTCTTTATTGCACATGTGCAAAAGAATGTCACACAACTTGTTACAAGGAATGAAGCAATACCAATTACCCAACCAACAAGTTGACAATAAACTATTACACCAATAGTACTAGGTCATAAAAATAATGTATCTTGTCCTTCTTATCCAATATTCTTGTCCTTCTTATCCAATATGGTACAATGTTATACCACCTTATTTATTTCTAGATTCAAATTTGTATCCAAGATATATTAATGGGACGAAGATGTTTGAATTTGTTAATCCTAGAACTACTACAATTTCTATGGCATGGTACCCTTATCTAAGGCTAGATCAACTTGTAATGACAACTAGCAACACCCCCTATTCAGCTAGTGTTCATGTTACTATACCAATTCAACCTAATTTGTGTCAACCTAAACCATTTATTATTACTCAAAATAGAACACATGTTCAACAAAATGTGCCTATCACATTGAATGCAACTACGTTAAGAAATAGTATTAAAATGCAATTGGTTGGTGGAGTCCACTAAATGGATATTTATGGGGGTTAAATAGAACCTACACATGTGGTTAACTAGGGACCATCTAAGGAGACACCCAAGGGGTTGTTTGAGTTATGGGATATTTAAGGACTATTTTAGGGGCTACATAATGCCTACATATGGGGTTACATAAAGCTTACCTAGAAGGATTCCTATGGACTACCTTGAGAAGCCACCTTAGGCTTAGTTAGGGTCTATCTAAGGACACACTTAAGGGCCTACCTAGGTTATGGAATAGCTAAAACTATTTAAAGGGTTACATAAAGCATATTTAAGGGGTTACATAGTGGCTATCAAAATCCTATAAAGGGGAGCTACATAAAGCTTACTTGGAAGGCTTCCCAAAGCCTACCTTGGGAAGCCACCATAAGGTATACCTAGGTTAAGGGATATTTTAAATCTATTTAAAGGTTACATAAAGCCTACCTAAGGGTTATCCATGGATTACTGAAGGAGATATCTAAGAGTTTAAATTAGGTTATGGGATACCTAAAGGTTATATACCTATATAGTTTATCTTTGGGTTTAGGTACCTAGATTTCTTAGGTTAAGGGATACCTAGGAGTTATTTGAGGTCCTACTGAACATTGACTCATAGTTTAAAAGGGGGCTACATAAGGGGCTACTTAAAGGGATGCAATTTGGGAGCATATTGTTTTTATGTCATGTTCACAAACATGGAAAATAGATTCAAAAACACACCAAGGTTTTTGTCACACCCAAAACACAAACTTGCAATAATCAAAACATTTAACATTAAGAAATTTAATCAAAAAACCAATTTAAAAAATCAAACTAAATAAGGAAATAATCATTAAATTAATCATATATATATATGATGAAGATTAACTAATTGAGCTTGGATTTGGATTTCCAACATTCCTCTTTAAGTTCAAGTTCACATTTAGTACAATAAATGTGCTTTTGGATTGCTACAACTTTTATGTACTTAAAAGCTTTGTAAAAATGTTAACAACTTGATTTTTATTATTGACATGAACAAGGTCAATTTCCTTTGTTAGAACCTTTTTT
>Ga0116230_10001552_pt1 | contig 21984 bp, 16 predicted proteins | sample S1TSphfallax_3_FD_88678 | JGI IMG/M metagenome (GOLD analysis project Ga0116230, IMG submission 88678) | Host-associated microbial communities from peat moss isolated from Minnesota, USA - S1T2_Fd - Sphagnum fallax MG | ecosystem: Host-associated > Plants > Peat moss > Unclassified | place... | reverse complement strand
TGCCTGTGATACTATGCACACCAGAGACTTGACAGGCGATAGACAACTTGATTGGAGAAACTGGGGACTACTTGTCATGTTGCAAAATCAAGTCTTTGGTGAAACAGCACCTACAATGGTACCATGCATGGTAAGATCCCCCCCAAAAAATTGGATTGCAAGCTTCTAAACATTAGACTCTCCCAAAAGACTGAATTAGAGCCTTCTTTCACAGAACTTGCGGTAGATAATTTCTAGTTGAGCTGATTTGAACATGAGTTGATAAGTTATTTGCCTTGGGTTATGAGCATTGGCAAGAATTCAAGCTGAACTTTTGTATTAAAAATCAGAATTACAAATAAATAAAAACATGAAGGAATATGATGGATATTAAAGTATGATTTACTAATTTAAAATACACTAGAACATGTTTTCTTTTTTTATCAAATCAAATTTTGAGATTTCAATTTTTTACCAATTTGCAATCATGGATTTCAATTGTAATGTTTCAAAACAGAAGAAGTAATGTATTATTGAATATGCCATTAAATTCAAAATTGTAAGTGTTAAATGAAAAGGTGAAACACATATGCACTTGAGAGTGTGAATGATGTATTCTTATATAATAACATGCACAAAGGGATGTCCATGTTTTCAAAGCATTAGTAATACATAATGATTGTAAGTTGAGAAACATGCAATTTTTTATTAACATGTAACTGATTTAATCAAAATATTAAAATTTTGAAAAATAAAAAAGTAAATCAAGAGAAAGATATTTTGAAAATTTGAAATTATAAATATACATACATATAAATATCGTTATTCACTTATATAGATTTTAAAATCTTACTCGTTTCAATTTGTAATCAATTGGCAAGCATTAACATATTAACCACAAATTTGATACATATACATATATTTTAATTTTTTTTGTAATTGTTAATGAGCAAAGGAGGATGGTGTGGACAACGGACGGAAATGAAGAATTGTTGATGAAAATCTAAAGTGGGAGGTGGTGTCAATGAATTTACGTAGGATGTGGCAACCACTTAAAAGATTAGCTACAATGGAACATGCACGAGGGAGAAGGTAGAGAAGAAAAAGAAGGTAGGCTAGAAAAAAGTTATTTCTATTTGCTAATACTAGTGGGTACCCGTGACCTTTGGACACTGTGAGGCACGAACGCAACGTGCCAGCCCCTTCCCTTCTTGAGCTACAGAGAGAAAGGAGAGAGACGACCGAGCTCAAGTACCCGGGCCAGTGTCGGCGACAGCCTTGGAAACACACGGGCCATGTTCCGGTCCACCCGTGGCAAAGAGCTTGGTTTATGGCCCAGAACCCGGGTCTTCGTGGGGAGACCGGGCTTCGTCACCGACCCGGTTTAATATTTACTCCCGTGGTTCCACACACCTGGGCGCCGCCCAGCTCGAGCTAGGTTTTTTTTTATCGATCGGGTCTTTGAAGCTTGGGCATTGGGACTTGGGACCTGGATTGGTCGGGACTCAGGACTCGGGACTCGATAAGTAAAGAAGTAAAAGTGTGTGATTGAGATTCTGAATAGTTTTGGGCCCTCGGAACTGGGGGGACAATTTTAAAAATGATCAGGGTTTTAGGAGCTCGATAGACAATACGCCGACCCAGTCGGCCTGTACCCGAGCTCCGGGTTAGGCCGGTTCTGCCAGTGAATTAAAATGCAGAATTGTCGTGTCAGACAGACAGACGCACAGACTACCTGAATTTATATATAAGATAAGAGATGGATAGGAAGGAGTGTTGTAGAGAAAAACGCTTCCATGCTCACTATTGGGTGGTGAAAATTGTCCCTTGATGTACATGGTTTGTAAAAGCAATAAAGCCGGTGTGTGAAATTTTTGTTGTTTCCGAGTAGTAGGTAGCAAAAGAGGGTTGTAACCAGTATTTGCAATAGGGTTGTTTGTGCTGCCAGTGAAGTGGACCATGATTTCCTTAGAAGGCCTCTAAGTTTGAACAACCAGTCCACAAAAGGGGTTGGATTAGGAAGTTGTTTGTGAGGGGGGTTTACTTCCTTCTCTGTGTCACATTAGAGAAAAGTGAGAAGGATCAAAAGGTTGTAATATTTGGTATCAAAGCAAGTCAAAACCTTGGAGACCCCGTCTTTTGCTAGTTTCAAAACCTTAGCAATAGTTTTCTTTTTCTTTTTTTGTTTTCTACAAAGTGAACCACAACAGACCTTATAGAAAAGTTGTTGGTAACCCCAAGTCTAGTTTAATGGCAGAATTGGTCGACAAGGTTTTCTCTTGCTTACTAAGAAGACCTAGCTTCCTATCGGTTTATTTATTAACTTTTAAAAAATAGTCCTACATTGCTTTGAGTAAAGGATAGTTATGTCTAATGATCGAGATAATGAAAACCCTTTTGGGAGTCAAATATTGTTGGTAAAAATAGGGAGCCCCAAAGCTTGATTGGAGGTGTTTGTACTTGGGATTGACAATGTTACTCATGACGCCTTGGCCTCCATAGTGCGAGTGAAGCTTCTTAGGGCGTTAACCAATCATGAAATGGTGGTAAGGCAAGAATGTTGGCCTTACAAACATGATTTGGAGCTTAATTTTGAACCTGAAACTTCTAAGGAACGACAAGAAGCCAAATGTTGGAAGGATATTTGTAAGATGGCTAAACCTTCAAATTTTCATAGCAAGAATAATACGACCCTTGAAGATGTTATGTCCTCCCTGGAGACTTTAGAGGAATTGTTTGGTGAGACCACAAAAAGGTGAAACAAATTAGGATAGCCACAGTGATGTTACAAGGTAAGGCCAAAGTATGGTGGGGATAAATGAAAACAAATCATGAAGCCCACGACCAACCACCAATGAAAACTTGGGCATAATTTAAGCAAATATTTACTACCTGGTATATGTTGAAAGATTATTCTACCCGTATGAAAGAGGAACTAATTCAACTAAAGCAAAATTGGATGGCCATAATAGATTATAAATGGAAGTTTAACGCACAAATCATTTACTTCCTTTCCATAGGGGAACTAGATAGGGTGTGAATTTTTGTGAATCGGCTAGATGACCATATTAAGTTTATGGTTAAGGCCTACAATCCCAAGACTCTTTCTAAAGCTTATAAACTTTGAGACCTAGAATAAAATTTACAGGCAACCATTTGGAAACATGGACATAACATTTAGGGCATAATTAGTACCCCCAATATTCAGGCCCATTGAGGAAAATGGAAAAAGTTGCAAAAGGTTTGGAAACCCCAGCCAAGGGTGGGTCCAACATCAAAGAACCCCACCTAGGTTTAATGATAAAGAACAAAAAGACCATAAACACAAAAGGCTTGTGTTCTTCCTACCATGAATCTGGGCATCGATCTTTCCAATGCCCAAAAAGGCCTTGCCAAGAAGCAGCCCTTGGTCTAATAGCCCTTAAGGAAGGCTGAAAAACAAAAAACCATCGGGCAAAAGACAAGGGGCCTATTGAAGTGTTGATTGCCATATTGGAATGAATGGTGGCACATAACCTTACTGTGATCTGCATTGCGTGGGTACAGTAGTCTCCCACTTAAATACGCATCCTGATTAAGTACGCATTTTTTGGCAAAAAAATTAAGGTTCAAGATTTATTAGTTGAACATGTCATGAATCATCATTTGGCATAAATTTTGAAGTTTTTTGCATTTGGCTTTGAGGCTGGCCGTTCGGATCTTGCTCTGAAATGATTTAAATGATTTTTTAAGGTCATTGAATGTTTCCTCTGCTTCTGTTTGAACTTCAGGGCAAAGCAGCTAATCCTCGATGTCGAGAACCTGCTTATAAAGATAGTCAAAACCCTGGAATATAACTCCATTTCCTAAACCAACATTTAGTTCTTGAATGTTAACATCGCCATCATCATCCATCGTTGTTTCAACAATCGTCATCGTCTCCAAAAGCTCTTCAACATCTTCCAATACAGCAGTTGCATATTCTTCATTGTCCTCATCGTCAATATGAACGAATTTTTCCAGCTTTGATGGATCGACAAACAAATTTAAAAATTCCATGGCTTTGGAGAATTCGGTGCATAAGTTGTCAACTTCGTTACTAGCCTCCAATTTTGGCTCTGAATTCATTAATTATGCCTTGATGAAAACATTTTTTATTAGAGGTTTGGGAACTAGAATCCCAAGCGTCTTTCACATAATTCGCAACATTGAGCAAGTGCGTTGGATTTCTGTAAAGAACTCCTGCAGCTCTTCGGCACAATCTTGGCCCTTGATCTTTCTTTCGATTTTTCGCCTCATCATCGAATTCGTAGAAATCAAGGACATCCTTGAGATCCAGATATTTGCATCGCTTTTTCAAAGCTGCGATTATTCCCATATCACAAAGTTATTTCCAGCTTGTACAATTTGGGGGAAAGAAAACTATTTGAATGTTATTGCGTTCAAATGCTTCAAAATGTCCCGAAGCATTATCCATTAGCAATAGAATGTGACGTCCGGTTCGCTTTTTCACTTCTGGATAAAACACTTCATTGAACCATTTCCATCAGGTTCCTACATCCATCCAAGTTTTCGCTTGATTGAAATAAGGAATGGGCCATTGCTTGTCCTTAATACAAGCTAGTTCTTTCGGTTTCCCGATCAATGCAAGGGGAATTTTGTGCATTCCAGATGCGTTGGCACATACAATAAGATAAACTCGATCTTTGGCTTTCTTTTTGCCTCTGGTGGTTGATATGTCCTCGTTGGGCATAAGGAAGCTATATCTCGAAAGTAATTGAAAAAACAAGCCAGTCTCATCCATATTGTAGACATTTTCTGGGTCATATTGCGCAATAATCTTGTAACGTTCTTCTAAAGCTACCAGCAATTAAGGATAATTCTTGTTGACTTTTGCTCCCTCTCCATGAAGGAGCATCTTTTGCAATCCACGGCGCACTCTAAATCAACTTAACCATTGCCAAGATGCCTTAAAATCAAATTCCAGAATGGAAAGATTGGAAGCAATGCTTTTCGCTTTGGCTATGGCAAAAGATGCCAGGATAAGCAATTTGGCACGGCGCATGCTATCAATCCAAATGTAAAGCATGTCTTCAAGCTCAGTAAATTGTCCAACGGAAGCTTGAAATGTCTTCTTTTTAGTTTCTTCATACAACAAGACTGTTCTAGCATCGCCTCCCAGTTGTCCCACACCTTTCGAATGGCACCTTCATTAACGTTGTACTCTTAGGCTAGAGCCCTTTTACTCATAGCATTCGTTTTGCTTAGCTTCGAAATGATTTTGCAGTGTTGATGTTCATTGAGACACTTTTCGTTTGGTTTTTTCGACATTATAGCGAAACACAAGCAATTTGGGAACGACAAATCTAAAGTACGCACCTACCAGCTAAGTATGCACAAACTGCGCAGGTTCAAGTTACGTATTTAAGCGGGAGACTACTATAATTGTTGGGAAGCCTACATTGTTGGTGGATGCTAATAATACCCACAATTTAATGTTTGAGGTTTTTGCTACTAGCTTGGGCCATCCCATTGGAACCATGGATCCATTTAGGATTTTATTACCTAATGGTCAAGTCCAGAACACAATTTTTTTCATGAAAGATGTGTTGGTAAAATTTTTAGGATTAGAGACTTGCACTTATTTTCAAGTTTGGTTGGGAAATGTTTATGATGTCATTTTAAACGTGCAGTGGTTGGACGATGCATGTTATATGCAAATGTGGATTGGGCTACGACACAAAACTTCATGGTTCCATCTTTGAACTTATAAATATGCAAACCTTACTTGATAACTTTTTACTTTCTCCCAAAAAAAAATTTAAATGTGTGCAAATGGACTCAAAATTATTCACCATAAGTCTGCACAAACCATTAAACAAGCATGTTAATGGGAATGGTATGAATGAAATGGTGGGGAAACTTTTAGAAGAATATTTGGATGTTTTCCTTGCAAATTTACTTGGCTTACCACCAGCCAAGGAAATTAACCATGCAATTGACTTAATGTCAGATGCAAAGCTTGTCTTTAGAGCCCCTTACCAACTACCTTTTGCTAAATATGGAAATTTGGAACAAAAATTAAATGATTTAACAAACAAGGGGTATATAAAGCACAATAAATCCCCTTGGGGTGCTCATGTCTTATTCATGAAAAAGAAAGATGGGACTTTGAGACTTTGTGTGGATTATAGAAAATTGAACAAACTTATTATTAAAAATAAATTTATGTTACTTGGAATTGATGATCTTCTTGATCATTTGCATGGAACCATGATCCTTTCCAAAATACATTTACAAAGTGGCTACCATCTTATCTATGTGAAGGATCAAGATGTTCTTTAAAGGGGATTTATAACTAGTTATGGGCATTATGAATTTATGATGATGCCATTTGGACTAACTAACACCCTAACCACATTTATGACATTAATGATCTCCTCATTTTATAAGTAGCTAAGAAGGTTTGTGCTAGTGTTTATGGATGACAATTTTATTTATTCCAAATCTAGAACAGAACATTTGGACCATTTTAAGGACTATATTTGCAATATTGAGAAACAACCAATTATATGCCAAAAATGAGCAAATGCGAATTTTGTGTATCCTAGGTAGACTACTTTGGACATGTTTCAAACAAGGGAATAGTAACTAATTTTAGAAATACCAAGATTGTGGTTGAGGGGCCAACCCCTAAAAATAAAACAAAAATGAGAAGCTTATTGGGTTTGTCCATTTATTATAAATGTTTTGTGAAAAAAATTGCCCGAATTATAGGACCTTTCATTGATATGTTAAAGGGAAAACAACTCTCAAAGTATCCAATGGAACCCTAACGGTGAACAAATTTTGTGAAACCTAAAAAATGCCATAACCTCTATTCCAATATTGAGAGTTATTAATCCCAAGATAGGTGGGATAGTATTATGCACCAATGCTAGTGATCTAGCCATAGGTGGAGTGTTAATGCAAAAAAGGGCAAATAATTGCCTATGAATCTAGAAAGTTGAATCTTACATAACTGACCTACCCCACCCATGAAAAGGAGATGTTGGTTATAATCCATGCCTTGAAAATTTGGAAGCATTATTTGTTAAGAACAAAGTTCATAATTGAAACTAACCATGAAAGTTTAAAATATCTAACCACCCAACTTAATTTAAGTAGGAGGTAATGTAGGTGGGTTGTCGCAACCCTAACCTTGGACTAGCGACCAAGGCAAGGGCTTGCGAAGGGGTGAGCCAAAAGTGAAGCCTGGGAGTCACATTTCATGCTCCCAAGACTGTGGAAGAGTGTGAAGGAATGAACCCCCACACTCCCAAATGAGCTCCCACTTTGGGAATTGGAATCTCGATGGATTCATGAGTCCTTAGAGAACAATTGCAGGGGTCAAAACCCATTAGATTGAAGTTTTCCTTATATCATTAAAAAGATCTTGAAACTTAGATGTCTAAATTGGGCTTGCATGACCCATTTGGGCACTTAAAACACAAGTTTTGACCGAAAGAAGGGCCAGAAGTGAAATTGCCAATTTGACTTTCGACCACTAAAAGTCACAAAATCGCCCGAATTTCCTTGCATGCAACTGGCGTTCAACATACCATTGGAGAACTCTTGAGAAAGGCTACAACTTTGCTTTAGAACTCACTTTAATCGGAGGTTTGCACACAAAGTTATGGGACTCCAAAGTTGCAGGAGTCCCAATTTTGGGAATTTCGGAACTCCCACTTGGGAGTCCCAGACAAAATGTCATTTGATTGATGGCCCTATGACCAGGCACATAGAATACTATAAAGGGGAAGGTGGTGGCTTCCCCCAAGTCCGAGTTGTGGTGAATCTTATGAATCTGTGTTTGCATGTGGTTTGTCTATGCATCAAAAATGTTACAGCTAGACATTAACCAACTTATTGTTTGGTTTGTGCAAGTCCATGTGAGTAATTGAATTTCTTGTCAATCTTCTTAGTCCCCATCCCAAAGCTTAAGCATGCCCCTTACCCCCAAAATGTTACAAGCCAAGGAACGTGCCCCAACTCCTTTTTCTTTCGATGTTTTCACCTTTGGACTTGTAGTTGAGTCCATCAAGGAGCTTGGGAGTGCATCATGGGTGGTGTCGTGCGTTCCAAGGTCAGTGCCTACAACTATCGTTGTCACCATACTCACAACACATAACATAAAAATACCTTAACTTGTACACCACATCCAAACCGCCCCGTTATCTAAGGTTGAAGTCCTTTGAAGTTAGATAACATTATAAAATTACTACTAGTAATCCAATAAAGTGAATCCTTCAATTCCAAGGTAAAAGGATCATTAAGCTGAATGCAAATGTGAACCCCATTGTTAGTCTCCTATATGGAATCTTTCAAATCTTCAACCAATGTTGAAACATCCTGGGGAAAAATCTTAGACTAGTCCTACTATGTAATTATGGGAACCACATCTACTAGATGCACCGAAGGCAAAACCATTTGCCAACCAGTACTTGGTCCAAGGGTGGTATCAAACATGCCATGTGCCATCCTCTTGAACACCGAACACAAACCAACATAGTGGCAATTCTTATGGACTACCCACACAACATACACCATAAACCAACATATGTAACGACAAAGGATGGTTCAATCTAACCATCCACATTGGGAAGATGACATGGTGCACAATTACACACATGGTCTTTCCATGTTTAACCATCTCATCTTTCCAACAATAACATTCCGAAAGGTAGGACCTTTCAAACATGCAAAATCACATGACTTGCAATCACATCCAATGTAAATATAATTCCTTGGTTCAAACCTATGAACCCAAAGTTGATAACCTCTTCCACAAATCATGGCATATCAAATAATATGTCGATGCTAAGCAATTAAATTTTTTTCCATAACCATAGGCATTGCCCGCTTGAACAAAACAACCCACTACTCACATGCTTGAACCCACATTGAAGGATCATTGAAATTAATCAAAGTCATAACATTGAATTGAATAAAGGTTAGTAGATCATGATCCTAACTGAATAATATAAAGTATGGTGAAAAATATGCCAATGAGGCATGCCAACTAAACTTATATCCCATGGCCAACCATGGTAATTGCAAGTCCCAATCTCAAGTGTGGCCTTTTTGAAGGCCATACTTCCGCAATCCTCATTTCATTGTTTACACCATTTGTTCGGCCAATCCATCTACCTTATAATGATCTTGTGAAATAGTCCGATGATTTATCAATGCATTTTCACACAAATCTTATAAATCCTTTAGAATTTCATATCTTGGTCAGTGAAAATTTCGACTAAAACACCAAACTTGTTGAGCATTTTATTTAGAAATGCATATGCAGTTCTTTCATTATTACGATATAGCAATGGCACCATTCCAACCACTTGGAGAAGTGCTTGATCATAACCAAAACATAGCGATGATATCACAATGTCAAATTCAATGGGCTGACAAAATCCAAGTTCCATTAATAACCCAACCCCATAATTGGTAAAGGTTGTAGCTGGGTTGTCAGTGTGTTGAATGATGTCCATACTTGATCACACACCACACACTGAAAAAAAAACTACTAAACCTATAGTTGCATCCCAGGCCATTAATATTATGCATGGAGCAAACTGTAGGTTTGTTGAACCCCGAAATGGCCCAACTCTTCATGAACATGTCATACAAGGCCCTCAGAGTGCTTTGGGCGTGGTACTATCCATACTCACCCATTTATCCACGCCCATGATAAGGAATTACCTTCTTGTCGGAACCTTTTTGCCCTATGGACAACATGATCCCACTCCTTGGGTGTCAATCCCATCAAAACTTCACATGTCTATAGATATGCCATAACATGTAAATCTAGATGGATGTCCAGGGCATTATTGCCTTCTAGTTCATCATTATCATTCTGGGAATTCCCACCATCCATGTTGCCTTGGGGTACATCCCCATAACACCCCAACAAAGTACGCAAGTATGCAAAAGCATGCCATCCTAATATAGCTTCCAAATCCACCTCTCCATGCCACTTGGCACATGTGGTATCCTCTTCACTAGAACTTGGGTTCCGACCCAACCCATTGGCATCCTAATTAACCCTACTAGCCCTATGAATAATATAAAAATATACTCTTGTAGGATAAATGCCCACTTGGCCAACTTGCTTGAGAATTGATTTGATTCCATCAAAAACTTCAAGGGTTGGTGATTGGTAACCAAAGTAAATGGGCTATTATACAAATAACACTAGAAAGAAAAAACTACCCAAACAACAACAAAACATTCCCCCTCATACAAACTATATTTCACCTTTATTTTGTTGTTGGACCAATCGACATATACCACCACAAACTCTTGACCATCATCATCTAGTTGGGTAAGCATAGCTCCTAGCCCTAAGGTATTCTAATCAATATACAATTAATAAGGTTGTTTACAAATGGGTTGCTTCAAGATCAGGACTAAGAAAAAGTAGGCTTTCAATTCCTAAAATGCATGTTCTTACTCCTCACCCCAAACATACTCCTGATTGATATGTGTCAACATGGTCAAAGGTTTAACAATGTTGCTAAAACCTTTGACAAACCTCTTGTAATAATTACACAAACCTATGAAAGTTCGTAACCAATTTACATCTATTGACTAGGGCACATGTGAAATGGCCTCAACCTTGGCCTTTTGTACCCCCAATCTACATAGATAAATCATGTGACCCTAGTATTCCACATGTGTTTAGAAAAACTAACACTTGTTTGGATGAAGCTTAATGTTATGATTTTTAAGTCTTTTGAATACCTCCTATAGATGATGCCTATGATCTTTTGATGTGCGGGTTGAAAACAATAATGTCATCAATGGAGCACTTGGCAAAACCAAGTCCTACCAACATCTGATCCATCACCCTTTAAAATTCTAAAAGAACATTCTTCAAACCAAATGGCAAAAACCACCATTGGTACAAACAATCATTCCCATGAATATCGATTCCCAAAATGTTGTTTTGACCTTGTATTTTCCTTTAATTACAACTAATGGTAACCATATCTCAAGTCAAAGGTATTGAAAACCTTGGCCTAACCAAGGGCATCAAAGATTTCTCTAGTAGGGGCATGGTATATTTGTTCGAACACATGCGCTTGTTCATTGGGTGATAATCCCCACACATGTGCCACTTCATCCAATTGCCAAAAATATTTTCCTTGGTCGGCATCACTATGGTTGAAGCATATTGACCTCTCAATAGTTCCACCAAACTTGTATCCAACAATTATATTGTTCGAGCCTAGACCAAGGCCCTTTCCATTTCACTCAACCTATAAGGTTGTTTGAAAATAGGATTATCATCTTCCAATACAATTTGGACTTCATGTCTTTTCAATTGTCCGAATTATTTCAAATTGAAATCAAAACAACCAACATGATCTTGCAATAGCCATCATATTTCTTACACCTCATCTCATGTAACTGTGGGACTGATATATGGTTCCCATATTTCTATAATCACTTGTACCTTGGGCTAAAATGATGGAACATCCCCAACACCTGAGGTTGAAGGCAAAACCTATGATTGTTATGCAAAAGGTGGCATAACACCCAAATGCCCTAGTGCCCCCACATAAAAAACCTCCTTCCTATTACCCATAAATTTGTGATCCCATAAATGCCAAGGATGACGCCCCCCTTTACACCAACATAGCTAACCTAGATGTAGGTGCAACAAAAGTAGACGAAGGGTGGGTGGGTGGGAAAGACTATGCAAATCAGACATGTTCAACCCAACAAAGATTAAAGATCCATGTGAGACAAGTAAGATCCATAACATGTCCTAATATTTGTCTATAAGCACTTTTGGAAATCCCTCACACTATTGTGGTGTTTGTGTGAAATCCCATAGTTCGCTCTTGCTCATCAACACTAGGTTCTTCCATCTTGGGTCAGTTGGCATCCTAAATCATGCTTGGACCACCATCCTAAAATGTGTGAAAATGCAAAAAACTCAAAAAAATACATAATGATGCTTGAGGTAAGCCAACCATGTTGACCACAGCCAAAGGTGGTTGATCATCATGTTGAACGGTAAAAGAATGTTGTCTTGGATCCAAAATGTCATTCACTAAGCATGTGGGTGACCTTAGAATGAATTGATATGCACTTTAAAATACCTTTGGTGAAGCTAGGCTAATCCATAGCCATTGAAAGCAATGGCCATGTGAACTAACTACTACAACATCCACTAGCACTAGTTCTTCAATCCAAGCCCTAATTTGTTGCCATGCTACCAATACAACTAGCTAATAATCCCCCAAAGGTGGGACATTTTCCAACACATATGCACATGAATGCAACTAAAAGGTCTATAAATATTGCAACACCCAAGTCAACTCCTAGAATAACCCTAATCTAGTGTTTGAAAGTCCCTGACTTGTGTCAGCTTGTGATAAACCCTAACACGACCGTCATAATATGACCAGATCCATTGGTCCAACTTGTCCAAATCCTATATTCTTAGTGATGTGATGTTGTTTGGTAAGCCATGTTGGTAACCCTAGATCATTGATGTAGGCAACGACTCAAGATGTTGTTGTCACGTAATATGGTGCATGGAGGCTTGTTGGGTTTGAAGATCCGTTTCCACATAATAGTATCGGCAAACCCTAATGTTGGATTGAAGGATCGCTACAAGGCTAGAACTAATGCCTCTAAAAAGTTATACCAGGAAAATCCAATCCTTGAAAAGATGCCACCGAATAACCCTAGAATTTAAAGCTCGTAAACCATGTGGTCCATGGCTTGGATCTATAGGTACATGTAGGCTTGGTGACGACAAAGTGTGCCAAGCCTAATGAATATAATGTCTAGCTGATGCCTAAAGCTTTGATAACGTTCCCCATGATGGTGGAGGATCATGTGATGACCCTTGAATAAATGGCCCAACTTGGGCACTTGGCATGTCCAACTCATGAATAAGGGGGCTATCCATAGCATGGATATTGCCTTCCACCAAATCAAAAACATGTGGAAGCCTTGAAAATCCTATTAACATTGTCAAATTGTTAGATTTTCTTACATGCCCCCTAATGAAGGTGACTGGCAGAAAAGCCTTACGGCTATCTCTTGTCTACCATCTTAGTCAATAATAAGCAGTTTCCTCCCAAAACTTTAAGGTGACTCCCAAGGGATACAAAATTGTTCCCCCAACCAACACATCATATGATGTAGCCTACATAACCATTGCCTTAACACAGATTGTGGTATAATCTATAGGTCTTACGGGATTAACCTGAATGAGGACCTCATGTTTGGTTATCCCCAAAACTTTCTTTGACCCAACCATTGATGTCAAAATCTAGTATAGGGATGGCTCCAATTCAACATTCATTGTGAGAAATTATGTTCATGACAATTATACTACCTTGAAACTAGAGCTCCAAAATAACTAATATATAACTGCATTACAATTGCCCCATGGAAATGTGACAAATTAATAAATAAAATGCCATGTTAGAAAATCGAGTTGTATTATAGTTGTAAATTAATTACAAGATGTATATTTATACATTACACAATGTACACACTGTATATGTAGTTGTAATCAACCATGTTTGACTTTGTTGACAAGTTGCATTTTAGTTGCATGTAACAACTACATCACAACTAGGATAAATTTAATTACCATTCAATGAGTATTTTACAACAAATGTATGACCTTAAGTAACACATTAATCATGCCATGTGTATACATTTCCATTGCCCAATATATATGATATTTCAACTTGTTTGCACTAATATGCAACTATATTTCAACTTCAAATTTGAAATTTAAAAATATGAAATTTGGGTGGGAAACCCTTAAGCAAGTGACAAATGGCATATTTTTAAAAATCTTTCTATTCAAACATTTTGTGTATTTCCTAGTCTTTTGGTGATGCAATTTTCATACCATGTGTTATAATTAAAATTATTTTTGTTTGTTTAGTTTAAAACTAAAGTTAAAAGGTTATTATAATTTATGTTATTTATTTAAATAACTTGGAAATTGAAGGGTTTTTTTTTTGCTTTTAGAGGTTAAAGGTTATTATTTTTGCTCTTAAAGAGGTTGAAGGCTTTTATTTTTTCTCTTGGAGGTTGAAGGTCCTTGTTTTTACTCTTGGAAGTTGAAGGCTCTTGTATTTTCTCTTAGAAAGGTTGAAGGTTTTTGTTTTTGTTTTTGAATGTTGAAGGTTTTTGTTGTTTCTTTTGAATGTTGAAGGTTTTTGCCCATACTATTGGATGTTGAAGGTTTTTACTTTTACTTTTAAATGTTAAATATTATTATTTTTACTCTTGGATGTTCAAAGTTTTTACTTTTAGTTTTAGATGTTGAAAGTTTGTGCTTTTACTTTTGGATATTGAACATTCTTACTTTTGTTGTTTTTATATTATAACGCTTGACTTTCATTATGTTTCAATCCATCAACATCAAAATTATGTATACAAGGTAAGATTTTTTTAAAAGTACTTAAAACCATAATTCAATTTACCTCATTATAAGCATAATATTTGATTATATTTGCAAGTGTACAAATTATAGTTTAATTTATATCAATGTTCTATATGTTTCAATTTAGTGACAAATAAATTGCGTGTTAGTGGCTATATTGCTGTAAACTAATTTTATTCAAGTTGAAGGGATTATTTACATATTTTTTATATGCTAATGATTTCATTTCCCATGTGTAACTAAATATCATAACATGAGAAATTTCAAAAAAATAAGGTGCATTGAATAAATTGCATGGCTCAAGCTCCATTTCAACAAAAATAGGAAAAACATTCATTTATGAAACATAGTGTTTTAAATTACAATATTTGATTATTTTGGGTCATGATTTTAATGATCTAACCTTTTGTTTAAATAGAGAAAAATGTTTGTTTTATATAATTTGGGCATTATATTTAGATACATAGTTAAATTGTCTTTTGATAAAAAAACATTTTATATATTTTTTATAATGTATTCTTCAACATGGAATGTAAATGTATTTAAAGTTCAAATCCATTTCATGTTTATAAATAATGATGTTCAACGTAATTCAACAATATCTATTATAATTATAACAACGTGATAATGGTTGTGTGAAGTCATGATAATTGCATTATAAGTTGCAATTTAATTGTTTATAACTACTAAAATCAACTACCATACAATTGTTTTGAAACCCAACTTTAAGCACCTATTGCAAATTAGTCATTAATTTTTTAATTTTCATTTCATCTTTAGTTGTAAGTTAGTTGCAAAGGATCGGAACAAAATTCATTGTTCAAATGAATGAATGAAATAATTAAAGAATATATGTGTTAGATTAGTTATAAAATAGTTGTAAATAAGTTGCAAAAGATAAGGATATTTAAAATTTGCTTATCAAATGGATGAGTGAAATAATAAAGGAATATATTTGTTAAGCTAGTTGTAAAATAGTTATAAATAACTTGCAAAGGATTGGGATAGAATCCATTCACATCAAATGGATGAATGAAATACTTAAAGATTATATTTGTCAAACTAGTTGTAAAATAGTTATAAATAAGTTGCAAAAAGGTATTAACATGCATCATTCATTGACAAATGGATGAAATGCCATGATGGAATGTGTGTGGGAATTTAACGTGGAAATTAGTTGCAAAGAAATTGCATATAATTGCATTTGAGTTGCACTGTATATATAATATTGTATACAACATAAGGCATCCATTGTAACTACTACAACTTGTCTGATAACACTCAAGACTATATAAATACCATGAGTTGCAAGTGTTTGTTGCAACTAGAAAACCTAGTTGCAAGCCCAAATATAAAACCATATATTATCTCATAGTGATTAGTCAACCCTACACCTTCTAATGTTGTTTTGCCCAACATAAAAGGTTGAGCTCTTGAATCCAATAATATCATCTAAGGTTGGGAATATTGTCCTGAAGCCCCCTTTATTTGAAACACACCTTTTTTATTTCACACCACCACTACACTAGGTAGAACCCATGTTTGATCGATGGGTGGGCATGTTGGAAGCTCTTGGAGTTTGGTTATTGCAACATGCCAAAGTGGTACAACCATAATAGGTGGTTGCCCGATAGGTGATTAGCCAACAAGTATTCTGTTAATAAATAGTCCATCGACAAGTGGACCAATAGGTAGGTCAATAGGAAAATGGTTGATAGGTATGTCACCAATAAGTATCTGAGTGATTAGTGGTTGGCTGAATAAAACTTCTTAAGAATCCTCGACAACTATAACCACCATCCCTATAGTATCCACACCATCACATAATGTCATTACCATTCAAAATATTGTAGCTAGTAAAAAATTAGGCATAGCCAAAGTTGTAGCGGAAAACAATGGTCTTTGGCACGCCAACCTGGTCACCCCCAACACACTATTGGGTGTTTGAGTTCTTGAAGTGGAACCGAACAATCTAATGGTTGTAATCAATCCCCTTTTGGGGTTGGATGTGTCCATCGAGGTGCAACCTGTGTTGATCAACACGAAGGATTATGGCAAACAAACGTGGCGCTGGGCTTTTCCACGTTGAGCATCCAATTTTTTGTTGGCACTTAGTGGTTCTCGCATTCTGACATTTGCCCTAGTAATTAGTGTAGTTGTTGAAACCCTAACCAGGGTTTTGTCATCGGCTACCCTTAAACCATGATCATTAGGAATACCTTATTTGATCTCATCTATACCTAATGGCCTTGAAAATCCAACCTTGGGAAAAATCCAAGGTTGAAACCTTGAGATGAAGAATCACTTGGCACATGTGTTATGGGTTTCATTTGTGTCGCCATGTTGGATGCCATACTCATGCCTCCAAACATGCAAATTGTGCCTCCATTGCATTGGGTTGGTTTGGAACTAACTTGGTGGCTAGCCCTTTATTAGTTGCACTTTTCACCTTATGGCCCTTGCCAGAACCTAGGGATTTCCCCACATTTCCTATTTGGGATTGACCTTGTTGTAACTCCAGATGAAATGTGAAGCAATGGTTTACATTATGGCCATACACCTTGCAATGGGAGCAAGATTGGTTAGGATTGGGGTAGGAGGTGGTCGCCTTAGGAGTATTAGGATAATCCTTCTTCCAATGATGCCCACCACACCTCCAACACTTATCCTCTCCCCCCTATTTAGCAGTGTAGGATGAGGAACCCTTGTTGGGTTCTTGTTTGTGCCCCTTGCCTATTTGTGGTGGAATTCTCAATGCCTGACCACGTGACTATTGAGTCAATGAAATAGGAGTATGTTGTAGGGTTTCCCTATTAAACCCTAGGGTAACAACCTTTTCCTCCACCATGTTGAGCTCAATGTGCTCAAATACCTAGAAAACCAATGCCAATGTGGGCTGGGTAGGTTGGGTGAAAATTATGTCTCGCACTTATCGCCTTAGATCCTTTTATAAAATCCCATACCAAAATTGGATAGCTTGGGCCTCTCTGACCCCTTTGGTCACATTGATCAACCTTCGCATTCGTGTGTATGCCTCCCGCAAACTCTCATAGGGTTGATGCTAAAACTCATGCAATGTATGGAATTTCTTCAATGTCAACTTCATGGGCATCACAAACTCATGATAATCATCCATGGGCGGTCCCTCTAGATGATGGAGTAAACATTTCCATGCTAAGAAAGGTGTAAATTGTTGCAGATACCGTAGCTGCTACATATCACACCAGGTATTGAACTCCCAAACGAAATCATTTAGTTCAATGGTGTCAACTACCTTCGAAAATCAATGGGGCGGTGCCATAAATGTCCTCCATGTCCCACACAAGTGGTACATACACTATCAATTGTAGTTTTACCTTAAAATCTAAAGAATCTTCTTCATATGTTAATGTAGGTGGAGTGGGTGGTCGGAATTACACCCTTCGATTAGTAAATCCTCTAGCAAAGCTCTTTTTGGAATCTAAATCTTAACACTTGTCCGTGATGAAACTTAACCCTAATTTGGGTTTCCCTAAAAACCTTAAACTTACCCTGAATCTTGTAAGTTTGAAATCTTGTAACCCCATTGTGACCAGGATTGCTGCACCTATATTGGTTCAATTAATCTTACAAGGATGTTGACTTATTGCGGCTTTCCATAACCCTAAAATCCCCCAAATTAAAATGGTGATTAGGGTTGTTACACCTATATGGTTGGGGCACCTACATCTATAAAAACGTTATATGGGGCCAAACACGCACTTGGGGCTTTCACAACCTTAAAAACAACAAATGTGATCTCACTGATCATTACTCCTATCTCACCAACACGAATCTATCGATCATTAACCCGATCTCACCCAACAATAAGACAAACACTAGGTACAACCTACTCACCACTAAACCTTATTATTTATGTTTGGGAAAAATCAAAGGTAAAAAATGACTTGTTCAATAATCAAATCTAGGTGGTAACCTTGTCCCATACCTAGCCATTAACCACACTAACTACAAACTTTGGGCTTATTGCATGTTGCAACCATCACACGTGGAAAGGCTCAGAGCCTTTTATCCAAAGTTTCTTATTGAACAATATGCACATATTTATAGGAGATCACCACATGACCTTGTGCTCGCTTTGTGATGTAGCCCAAAAGCACACAACTTGATAGATTTCCATACCCCTTGATAAAAAATTGACAATCCCAAACACAGACATAGGAAACATGTGCAAAAACCCACAACACAAGGGGCAAGAACTTTTTAACACATACACGTTGCCACCCTTGTAAGTTTTGTTCGAAGATTTAGAAAAATAGTTATGTATAAATTCAAAAGTTAATGACACGGCTTGATGGCATGACACTCCACCACCTGTCGATATCGGGAGTACTTACAAGTAAATCATCCATGCGTTGTTCTTATTTTTTGTGCCTTCCTACGCACCTCACACCTCCCTGCACACTTCTTGCCACACCACTAAAAAAGGGCTGGGAAATGAGCCTCCACCAATCTAGCTAAAACCTCTAAAATGATAGCCTCCTTCACCACAAGAGTAATGGTGAAGACAACACCCAAAATAAGCATCGTATGCAGGGATATCAATTTTTGGGATTTTATGTGAAATAAATCCCAATAATAGGAAAATTAGTCTTTGGACTCCCAAAATCATGATCTCCGAAAGTGGTTGTAGGCCCACTGTTGTGTAGAGCTTGTTAAGACAAATCCAATGACGTGAAAATCCTTGAAATTTGAGTTCATTTGTGGAAGTTATGGCCCACTAAAAATCACAGATGGATGAAAAAAATTCATACAATTTTGGATGAAAAAAATAAGAATAAAAATAAAAGGATAAATCCTTGAACGAAAAATCTTACATCCAAATTATGGATGAAGACCCTCCACTTGGATGAAAATTGGAATTTACAAAATATGTATATATTAAATTTTTTTAAAAAAATTGCCAAACAACTTTTTCTTTACACATGTTAAGTTCGGATTGGTGTCGAACTTAATTATTAGGTTCAAAAATGAAAATAAATAGCAGGTTCAGATTGGACCTGAACCTTCATCCAAACTTCCCAAGCTTCCCTTGGGCCTTGAACCTCAAGTTCAAAAATTGAAAAAGAAAAAGAAAAAGAATAAATAAATGAAAAAATATGATCAAAGGAGGTTTGAATTCGACCCCTTAACCCCCCCTTATCTTGGGCCTTGCCTTAATTGGGTGAAGCAATGTTGCACCCCAAGTTGCGTTAGCTTGGCCCAAGCCTTGGCTGAGTTGAAGTTCATGACGATGGCCACCATGAGCTCACATTCGTGGCTTGTGCAACTTGCAACAATAGCAACAAGTTGTGACAACAACTCCTCCTCATCCCCCCCTTTTCCTTTCTTTTTTCTTTGTTTTATTTTCCCCCTTTTTAGCAAGTTGCAATAGCAAGTTCTCCCTTCTTGTCACAAGTTTTACCTACTTTTCATCCTTCTCTTTCTTCTTCTCTTCCTTTTTTTCATTTTTTTTCATTTCATGCACTAGAGCTCTATAACTCCTTTCATTCCACCAACAACAACATTAACTCATGTTCATTAGGAGAAAGAATCAAAAGGGGAAGAGAGGGGAGAGAAGGGAGAGATAATGAGAGAGAAAAGAAAAGAAAAATAAATAAATAAATAAATAACTAACTAACTTCGGGGTCCAAGCCCCCATGGAGTTCAACTCTCTAAGGAGTTGCAAAACTTTATAACATAAAAAAATTACATCACCTGATGCCCAAGCAAAGTTCAAAAGAACAAACATCATAATCTTGTGTAGTAGCAAACAAAATAACCAAGAATTAAATGTAATCAACCACAAATTTAGCTCTAGCACTGTCGAGCTAAATCAACTACAATTTTCTAGATTTCAAAGTTTTATTCACCTACAAAACACAAGAATATAAGTACCAACAAAAACCTCAACAAACTCTTTGCATAACAAGAACACAACAAAACTATGATGTGTTTCAAAATCTAAAAAATTGGATTATGATCACACACCATCCTTACTTATCATGAACACAAAAAAACTAGAATCCCATTCACATTGGAACTAGTTTTAAACTTACTTACCCCAAATTACTTATAATAACTAAAATAAAAATCTATAACTACAGACAATGGAAAATTTACAACAATTTGATTTTAGTTAATCAATGCAATATGTGAAAGGCAAAAATAATGTTGTGGTTGATGACCTTTCTTGTTGTCCCTTGGCTAATGCCATTTACATGGTTAGAAACACCATGATGTGAGAAATAAATAGAAATTATACTTAAGACCAATGGTTCAAAGAACCTTATGAAAACCTTGAAAAAGACCAAAAAGCCTTTGAAATTAAAAATATATATCAAGCATACATTTTAGATGGTGGGGTTCCATGCTATGGCATTAGGGTATGTATCTCTCATTTAAAAAACATTCATGTGATAATGTTTTATGATTGTTGTAACATCCCAATAACCAATCACCTTGGATTTTAGAAGACTTATATGGCCGTAAAGAAAAACTATTTTTGGCCAAGCATGAAAATGGATGTATGAAAATATGTAGAAAAATGTTTTATGTGTCAAATAATTAAGGCTGAATAGATTAAAATCCCAAGCTTTCTAAAACCATTGGGGGTTCATAATAATAAGTGGGAGTGCATTAACATGGATTTTTTAGTGGGTTTGTTTAGAACCAGAAAGGGCATGATCATATTTGTGGTTTTTGACCGATTCATAAAACATGCCCATTTTATACCTACCAAATCCATTATGTCAACCATTGATGTGGCAAAACTATTTATTTGTGAATTTTTTCATTTACAAGGTTTGCCAAAACAAATAATTGGTCACTGGGATTGAAAATTTGTAAACCAATTTTGAGGTACCTTGCTCAAACTATTGGGCATTAGATTAAAAGTGAGTAGTGCATATCAACTCGAAACAGATGCCCAAATCGGAAGAACTAACCCTATTTTGGAAAATATGTTAAGAAATTATGTAGGGCATAAACAAACGACATGGGAACAATACCTATTCTTGGTGGAATATGCCTACAATGTAAGTTGGCATTCCTCCTTTCAAACCAACCCATTTTATGGCCTTTATGGTCATGAATGTTTAATTCCCTTTTTTATTTCAACACCCACCTTTAAAGTGGAGGAAGTTAATCAAATGATAGCCACCATGTAACATACTTTAAAATTGGTCAAAGAGAGTATGCAAAATGTTCAAGACCATGATAAATTTTATATAGATAAAAATTGTACCCCTCAAGAATTTGAGGTGAATGATTGGGTCTTTTTATGGGTCAAGTCTCAACGAAGTGGCCTAAAACTTAAAAAATGCCAAAGATTATCCCTTAGATTTTATGGACCCTTTATCATAACAATATTTTTTGGAAAGGTAGCCTACCAATTGGATCTCCTAAAGTCCTAGCGAATCCACAATGTATTCCATGTTAATTTCCTAAAAAAATATGTTCAAACCCCTCTCATGTCTTGCCTAAGTTACTTTAAATTTCAGATGAAGGGAACACCTTAACAAAATCTGAACAAATTC
>Ga0116230_10001551_pt1 | contig 21987 bp, 21 predicted proteins | sample S1TSphfallax_3_FD_88678 | JGI IMG/M metagenome (GOLD analysis project Ga0116230, IMG submission 88678) | Host-associated microbial communities from peat moss isolated from Minnesota, USA - S1T2_Fd - Sphagnum fallax MG | ecosystem: Host-associated > Plants > Peat moss > Unclassified | place... | reverse complement strand
GTTCGAAGCTGACGTGCGAATCGGGCCACAGATGGTCAACCAACTCCTGGCGCGTCACCAACTGCCCGGCGTTCGACAACAGGAGTTCGAGCACATGGAAAGGCTTATGCTGCAGCCCGATTCTGGTTCCGCCCTTGCGCAACTCGCGCAGACCAAAATCAGCCTCATACTCGCCGAAGCGAAACCTTCTACCTTGCATACTTCTTGATCTTTTCTTGACCTGAGATGGGCGAAACTTTCTCGTCTTTCGGTTGTACGGATATTGAACCTAGATGGTTCCTGAGAAAGATCCGCCAAGAGGAGAGAAGATCCATGAATAACTTATTAACTCGCATGACAAAGTGTGCAGCGCTGATTGCCATAGGGGGCACGGCACTGATGCAAGCTTCAGAGCAAGCCACGTTCCATCTGTCCGTTGTGACACATTGGGGGCATTCAGTATTGCAGCCCGGCGATTACAAGATGTCGCTGCCCGACGACCCGCTGGGAGAAAGGGAATTGAAAGTGGAGGGCAACGGGCGCACGGTTTATATCTTCCCGATCGTGGCCGACAGCAGAGAGAAAGGCGGTTCAAGCCATTTGGAGCTGACCGAAGTGAACGGCCAATATTATGTTCATGGATTTGCGTCGGGAGTTTTGGGGAAAGAATTCACGTTCTATACCCCCAAAGCGAAGCATCACGAGGAGATTGTGGCGAAGGATGGCTCCACATCCACGGGCATCAACTAAGCTGATGCCGACACTGGAACTGCCCGGGCGTGGAACCGGGCAGTTCCGATTTTGGGACTATTTAGGGTTGGGCGGGGCACTGGGGCTGGCCGGAGTGACGGTGGCCACCGGCTGCACCTTTTCCGTGCCAGCGGGCGGAGCAGCGGTGGCCGGAGCATTGGAACTCCAGTCTTCCCGCGTCAGATGCAGCATGAACGGCGTCACCTGGAACGGCAGCTTTTCTTTTGCATTGGCTAAGGCAATATTCTGGGTGGGAATCAAGCGGATCTGATCAGACCATGGATCCATCTTGATGCGTGAACCGAGTGGCAGAGCAGAGATCTGGTTCTTGTCGCGAATTTTCAATTCCGGAGCGGCATCCATCAGTCCGCCCATGCGCAAATCGCGTTTTTTGTCGCTCATCTTATTGCCCAGAAGCGGTTTGATCAGATGAGGGACATCGTCGCTGCGTTCGGAAAGCATGCGCAGGAACAAGCCCACCTTGGCTAAGTTGGGGGCGTAAGGAGAATTCTTCAAGAGTTCCAGGGCCTTGGCGTCGGCGGCCTTTTCTTCTTCTTCGGTGCGCGCCACTTTAATCTTTTTCAGCACGGCCGGATCGTCAAACAACAAACGGTCGGCAAACGCATACTTGGTATTGATGGAATGTCCCAGGACAATGTGCGCCAGTTCGTGAGCCAGCACAGCCGCGAGCGATGACTCATCCGGCAGCACGTCAATCAGGCCGCGGCTGACCAGAACTGTGTGGTTTACGGAGACCGATTCGAGAGGCGTGGTGAGGAGGATGCGCGCGTGAACCTGCGGGTCGAGATTAATGTTATTTGTCACCATCAGGTTATTCAGCACGGTGTCCAGCACCTGATCCACCTCTCCAGCGGGCGACACCAGGCCGGCACGCTGCAAGCGATCAACGATGTTCGCCGAAGCTTGCTCTTCAAATAAGCGGTGTTCCGTCAGCGGCGTGTTTTCGGACGCGGATGTGGTTTCATCCTTCACGCCCTGCGGGACATCCACTGTCATGTTGGCAAAAGCCTGGTCGGCGCGTTCGCGGGCGCGCTCATAATCCCAAAGCCGGGTCTGCGCACGCATGGGAGCGGTCTTTACGGGCCCGAAAGAATAGCCTTCATCCTGCGCGTAGATGAAAGACGGGAGCCACAGTGCGCCGGTATTCACGCGCCAGGAATCGAAGTGTGAAAATTCATGCGACGGATAAGGAACGTAGCGGCCGTTGAAGCGGACGATGTTGTAATCGTGGTCTTCCAGCCAGAGGCGGCCTTCGAAACGGCGCTTGCCGGCGTTTTTGCCGGGCTTCACATCCACCACCAGGCAGCGCACGTCGCCTAAAAATTCGCGCCGCACATATTCAAATTGATAATGCTGCCGGTCCAGATTTCCAACGTCGAGGAACATTTCGTCGGCAAAACCGCCGGCATTGTACTCAGTAACGAACATGTCCTTGATCATTCGGGGCAAAAAGGTCAGCTTGCTGGGCTGCGGCAGGAATGATTTATCCACAATGCCCTTTTTCATGTCTAACTGGCCCAGAAAGTAGAAGTCGTTTTTGGGAACAAAACCCAAATCACCGTCCGGCTTTACTTCCTGCACATACGTTTCAATCACCGGCTCTTTATCGGCAAGACGGTGGGCCAGGATATGTTCATTGGTGATGGCGCGGTCAATGGCTTCATCGAAATTACGCACCGGCGAGGCTTCGTCATTCGCCCGTGCGTAACCGGCAAGCAGCAACAGAGCCGCGGCCATGAGGCAGGGCAGTCCAGTGAGTAATCGATATATTTTTGACGACATTGTTTATTCCAGTTACGAGATCTCGAACGTGATGCTGATGGTTGCGTTGGTATCCACGGGAGTTCCTGCGCGGGTGGCGGGCTTAAAGCGCACCTGCAGGGCGGCCTGCTGGGCAGCTTCATCCAATCCGTGGCCCAGACCTTTAATGATGCGAACCACCTTTACCGCGCCGCTGGCCTGGAAAACAACTTCCATGGAAACCTGCCCTTCCAAATGCATTTCACGTGCTTCCGCGGAATAGGACGGGCGCGGCTTGAATAAGATTTCAACCGGAGTGAAGGCGGAGACGGCGGCCACAGCCACCTTGCGCTGGGGCGCAGCCGCGACTGTATCGCCAAAACCGGATGAGCGGACGGTGCCGCTGGTTCCGCGCGTGGCGGCGGCCGAGTCGCCGAAATTTCCCGTCTGCACCGAAAGCACCTTGCCGGTTCCGCCGGTGGTTCCATTGGCGACGCCGGCATTGCCGAATCCAGACTGTTTCACGGCACCGCTGTCTAAATGTCCGCCGCCGCCGCTTTGTCCGGCACCCGTCGGGCTGTCAAAGGCACCCACATGCGCAATCAGAACCGGCTGCGGCCTGGGAGTTTCTGAATTCTGAACGCCGCGCGGATCTCCGAAACCGCCGACGATTATCGGCTTTGGCGCGGGCATGGCCTTCGCCGTCTGAATTTCGGGCTTGGGGGCGGGCGGCGCGGGTTTCACCTCAGCTTCGATTTTTGGCTCGGGCCGGGGCTGCGGCTTCACTTCCGGCACTTTCGGGACAATGGGCGGCGGAATGATCTTCGCCACCGTTACGGGCGGCTGAATGACGGGCGCGGGCGGAGGCACTGTCAGCTTCGCCAGGTGGCGAAAGCGCGGCGGTTCAATCGTCAGGTGAGGATGAGGAATATAGGGCGCCACTAAAGTGACGTGTTCGGAGGTGGGGTGCTGTAATTGCTCGACGACAGGAACGGTGATGAGAAAGGCCGCGCCGACTACCAGAACATGGATCACTACGCTGGTGACTTGCGTCTTCCAGCTTCTCTCAACGACCGCTGTGTGAAAAATACTTGTTGCTACGATATTGCTCATTTTGGGTGCCTTAAAACGGCCAACTCCGTGATAGGACGCCTCCTGGCCAAAAACAATCTCCTCTTAACGAATATGATATCGAAATTGTTGTAAAAAAAAGGGTTTTAATCTATTTACAATGTGCTTGCTAAGGAAGAAGTCCTAGGTTTTAACAGAAAACGGGTAACGCTGAAACCGACGACCGTTTGTAAACACCGCCGGCAAAAGTGGTGCGTCAAAAGAGTAATCTTTCAGGTCTCTCGAACGTGATTTCATGATATCGAATTTCCGGGCTCTTGCGGGGGCGGAGAACACCTTGCTCCGTACCGGAGAAGGAAGGGAGATGGGACGGGCGTACTGCTGGTTTGACGACGATAGCCTGTTATACTTTAGGGGTTTTCGCAAGGCGCTGGAGTGGCGGAACTGGCAGACGCACGGGACTCAAAATCCCGCATCGTTCACTCGGTATGTGGGTTCGACCCCCACCTCCAGCACCAAATTATTGGTTAGATGCCTGAGTAGGGGTAGCGTGCGCCCCTGGCGTCGTGGCCGCGATAACGATCCAGCTCTGCTGATTAGACTTTATGGTTGCATTTGCGGCCTTGCCGAACGCGACGCGCTGGCCGCTGCCAGCCTAAAGTTTCCAGCGACATTCTACGAAAAATAAGTTGTGGGTCAAAATTCCAGAAATGTCTGGAGGGACGAAAAGGGCTCGACGACGGTTGAATTTGGCCTGGTTCTGATCCCACTGATGGCGTTTGTTTTTCTTTTGATGGATACAACCTGGGTAATATTCGCACGCGCCACGTTGCAGCATGCCGCGCGCGAGGGAGTTCGCTTTGGCGTCACCGGCCAGATTCAAGCTCCCGCCACCTGCCTGGGAGACTCCGTACGTGAGGTGGTAGTCACAAATTCATTTGGTTTTGTTCCCAGCTCCGCCTCCTCCACCATGGTCGCCGTCACTTATTACAATCCGAACACGCTGGCCGTCATCAGCGGATCAGGGGCCACGGCCGGAGGCAACGTTATCCAGGTCTCCATTTCGGGCCTGAACATCCCGTCTTTTGCGCCCGTTTGGCGATCATCCAGCCCCATCAGCCTGGCAGCCTCCTCATCGGATGTATTAGAAAGCCCTCCGAACGGCATACTTCCCTGCCCCTAAAATCTCATGCCACGGAAGCCGATTTTCAAACCTCTGCACGTCAGAAAAAGCAGCCGCGAGGGCGGGACCGCGGTCATTGAGTTCGTGTTATCCACCGGCTTGATCATTATTCCAATTTTTTTTGGACTGATTGTCATTGGATTGAGCCTGATTTTGGCAAACCAGGTGACCGAGGTTTGCCGGGACACCGGCCATATGTTTGCTTACGGCGTGGATTTTTCACAGTCCGCGAGCCAATTGCTGGTAACCCAGCAGTTAGCCCAAGGTTTGGGTATGACGCCGACCGGCGGCAAAGGCGTCATTTATCTGTCCACCCTCACCTATGTCGATTCCACTTCCTGCACAGCCGCTGGCTTGCAGGCGAACACCACAAGCTGTCCCAACATGAATCAGACGGTGGTGATTAAACGGCTGATTATCGGCAATGCAGGCGTTCAGGCGGCCACCTTCGCGCCCGGCATTCCCGCTTCCATCATCGGCAGCACCGGCGATATCAGTTCGGCCAATTATCTGACAAGTTCCAGCGTGCAGGCTAATAATTTCGCAAATGTCATCAGCCTGACAGTTGGGCAATACGCCTATGTTTCCGAGATGTTTGTGAACCCGCCGGTGGGCGGGGTCTGGTCACTCTTCAGTTCGAATGTGGTGGCCGCCCGGTCGGTGTTTTGAGTGGCATCAGAAATACCGAAGCTTAATGCGGATCAGGTCCAGCATTGCGGTAAAGAAATCGCGCGGTCTGACTTTCGATCCCGCCACGTCCGACCATTCTTTCAGCGCGTATTCATAAACGCAGCTTTCCATCTTGTCGGCGCTGTGGCCGTTCAATTCGGAATAGCGCGCCACAATCTCAACGTCAAAAACCCATTTTGAAAGAAAGGGTTCGGCGAAAACTTTTTTCAGGTGTTCGTTCACGCGAAAGAGTTTCGCACCGCATTGTGTGTCGTAAATGGGCAGGTGGAGGGTAACGGAGGCGGCGGTGGCGAATACGCGGCCCAGATAATGGCGCAGAGCCTTGCGTTTCACCGCGCGGCCCAGCAGCTTTACACGCGATCCGAAAACCATTTCCTTATGCGCATAGCGGCCAAGCACGTCGTTGAAACCGGAAATCGCGGTGAGCGGCGTGGCCAGGTCGGCGTCCCAGTAGCCAACCGAGTCCAGGTCATGCGTGGAGACGGCATGCAGAATGCCGCGGCGCACCGCTTCGGCTTTGCCGCCATTTGGTTTCAGGACCAGAAACTCGGCGCGGTCTTCATAGCCCAGGCAAAGCTCTTCCAGAACTGCCGCCGTCCGGTCCGCGCTGCCGTCATCGACAAAAAGGAAACGGATGCCTGCATGCGCCGCCAGATAATCACGAAAAACCTGGGATTTCAAGCGAGAAGCCTCGTTATAACAGGGGATGACAATGCAGACTCGCGCGGGAATGGCAGACTGGTTTTTATACACGAAACTTAAACACGCTTTACTATTATCCAGAAGCGTCTATCTAGCAATGACGAACATTCTGCCGCTGCTGTTAGCGTCCGCATGCGTGCTTCCCATGGCCGCCGATACCACGCTGGAAGCCGGTTATCAGGACATGTATAACCTGCGGTTTGATTCGGCTCACAAAGCGTTTCAGAATTATGAGCGCGCGAATCCGGAAGACCCCATGGGCCCGGTATCGGACGCGGCCGCTTACCTGTTTTTTGAATTTGAACGGTTGAATGTTTTGCGCTCCGATTTTTTGACCAGCGACAAGAGCTTTCTGTCGTCCGGCCGCCTAAACGCCGACCCCAACGTCAAGCGAGAGTTTGAAGCAGCACTGGCGCGCAGCCAAAGCTTATCGGATGCACTGCTAAAAAAGCAGCCGGATGCCCGCAACGCGCTGCTGGCCAACGTCTTGCGCATCGCTTTGCACGCCGATTACTTGGCCGCTATCGAAAAGGAGAACTGGCAGGCGCTGACAGAGATCAAGCAAGCACGCACCTTGGCCGACGCGCTGGTGAAGCGCTATCCGGATTGCTATGACGCCTATCTGGCCATGGGAGTCGAGAATTACCTGCTGAGCCAGAAGGTGGCGCCGCTGCGTTTATTCCTGCGCATGACAGGCGCTCAAACCGACAAGCAGGAAGGAATCGTGAAGCTGCGAATTGTCGCCGACAAAGGACAATATCTGAAGCCGTACGCCAAAATTCTGCTGGCGATTGCCGCGCTGCGCGATGGCAAGCGCCAGGAAGCGATTGATTTGCTGAAACAACTGGCCGCGCAGTTTCCCGGCAACGGTTTGTTCCAGGATGAAATCAAGAAGTTGTCCTAGGTGGACGCTGCCCGCGCTCCATCATCTGAACGGATCGTTTTACTGCGTTAATGCAGGTCCTTCAACTTCTGTTTGATTTCTTCATTGTCTGGATCTTTCTCCAGGGCCTTCTGGTAGCTTTCCAGTGCCAACTGCTTCTGGCCGGATTTCTGATACGCCTCGCCCAAATTAAAATACGAGTCCGCGGATTCGGGATTGACCCGCGCATTGAGCTTGAGCAGCGCAATTGCCTCTGAGAAGTGGTTCTCAGCCAGCAGTTCGTCAGACCAGGAAGATAAGGCTTCGTCCTCGAATTTAAGGCCTGGCATGGCGGCGTAAATGTCCGCTGCATGCTCGAATCCCTGCTTTCCGACTTCGCCGCGAAAGGCCGCGAATGAGACCGGAAGACCCTTGGCGGCACGATAACTGACAGTCATGAAGTGCTTCGGCACGCCATTCTCGGCTGGCGTCTTCTTCAGATAAGCCATGGCCGCTTCATCATGCTTCAGGTACGCATCCAGAAATTGCAGCGTGTATCGGGCAATCCAAGCGTAGCCGGCGATGCCGTCTTCGCGCTCATAATCGCCTTTGCGCTGTTCAGGATAGTGCTTCCAGGTATCCTCATTGCGCTGATACATGGAACTGTGTTCGGTGTGAGTGAGCCCCAGCATATGAATGGTCAGCAGGTCGCCATGTGTCCAGGCATTCAGGACGCTGGGACCCACATTGGACGGGCTGCTGAGATAATTCGCCTGGTCTTCCAGCGTCATCTCGCCTTGTGCAAAGTAGAGCAGCGGAATGGTCATCTGCTCCGGATGCACGTCGCCCGCCTGCTTTACCAAGCCGGGGAAATAGCGCATGCTGCCGTCAAGCGCGACCAGGGCGTCGATGCGGTTGTCGCGCGCGGCTGCAAACAGGTTCGAAATGCCGCCCCAACTGAAACCGGCCACGGCCACTTTCGACAGATCGGTGTTCGGAAGCGTCCGCGCATAGCCGATCAGAAAAGAAATGTCCCGTGCCTGGGCGCCGATGCCGGCAAGGTCACTGGTCATGCCGCGGCGCGCTACTCCCATATCCGGACTGGCGATCACCACGTAGCCATGCGTCGCCAGATACTCGCACAGGTCGGCATTCTCCCAGGACATGGAGGAAAAACTAGGCGCATAAATGACGACGGGAAAATGACCGGGCAACGGCAGGGCATCGCGCACTGCCCACATGGGCATGTCCAGTGTGGGCTTTAGACCGTCCATCCAGTTATTGGCATTGCCCACCATCAAGGGCTTGCCGAAGCTGGTCTCGGTGGCCATCAGGCTGGCGTAATCGCGGACCGTCATGGGCTTGCCTTGGCCTTTTTCAGATGGATACCAAACCAAGGTTTGCAATGGCCGAGCGCGCTCTCCCTCATAAAGTTTGCCGAGCGCGTCCGTGGGCTCGCGATAAGTGCGTGAATAATCGTACTGCTCCACCACCTTTAGGCCCACGCCGTGCGGGCCTGGCTTTTCGGTGAAGTGAAACAGAGGCGCGCTCTGCGCGAACGCTGAAATGGATGCCGCTAAAAAGGTAAGTACGGGAATCAGGGAAGGCATTGTGTCTCCGGCGCGGGAAGCACAACGCCGGGCCGCCCGAACCCTCGGAAGATCATAGCGTAGAACCGCGAAAGAGCCGTTCTTTCAATCAGAAAGCTAAGGACTGAAGTCAAAACAATGCTGACAAACACCACCCCATAAGTTACAGATTGCAATTTGCTGCCGCCCTGAAGATTTTGCTCCAGCGGCATGGAAGCCAAAACGACCGCCGCCAAGCCTTTGGGACTCATAATTGCGATCAGCGACGCGTCACGCACGGGTGTTTCGCGACGCAGCCCCAGCCAAACCGCCGGAATGCGAAACAGGAAGATGAGCCCCGTCAGCGCCAGCGCCATATAGATAAGCCAGGGGTCGGTGAATTTGATGGAGACTCCGACATAGACGAAGAAAAATGTCTTTAACAGGAAAACCACTTCGCCCAGAAAATTGCGCTCCTCCACGTTCAGCGTGATCGCTTCATTGGGCAGATAGCGGCGCATCCAGGGAACGCCGTGAAACACTTCGATATTTCCCAGCACGGCACCGAAAACAACCGCCGCCACGTACCCGCTGAACCCGAAGATCTCCACCACGCCGAACAGGACGAACACGAAAGCGGGCGTGGTGAAGATGGAATTTTCGAGCCCGCGGATGCGCAGCAGCAAGGCCGACCAAAGGAACGCGGCCCCAGCGCCCGCAAGGCCAGCCAGCAGCAATGTGGCGATAATTTGTCCAATCATCTGCGTCAGGTTTAGTTTTCCCAGGCGGAAACTGTCCATGAAACCGATAGCAACCACGATACTGAGAACATCGCTTAAAGCCGATTCCAGAAAGACAATCGTCTTGGAGCCTTGGTCCATGCGGAGCTGGCGCGTCAGCGGCACAATCACCGCGGGCGACGTGGAAGCGATAATCGCGCCCAGCATGAAGCCGAGGCGCGGCGGAAGACCCATTAGATAGTGCGATGCCGCGCCGATAGCAAGCAGGCTGACCAGGAAGTTGATGCCGGCCAGCGCCAGGGTAGGGCGGATGGAAGTTCTAAGGATATCGAGATCAAGGCTGAGTCCCGCCTCGAACAAAATAATAATCAGTGTGACGGCGGCGAAGACCGGGCCGATACTGCCGAAATTAGCCGGAGTGACCAGATGCAGCACCGGTCCCAGAATGATGCCGATAATGGTGAGCAGCAAGACGTCCGGAACACGCGCGCGGCTGAAGATCCCCGTGAAGAGGTGCGCGCCAAAAATAAGCGCTCCCACCACCAGGATGTTGGCCGCTACATTCATCTAGCCCCTATGTTTCAGATGGCGGCTGGCGCGGGCGGCATACTTATCCAGCAGACTGTGAAATTCGCTTCCGTCCCTGGGCCAGACGATGCCGTTGCCGTCAATAATTTGCTTGTTCGTCAGGTTCGAACCGTACATGTCGCGGTTGTCGCTGACATCCTGGCGCAGGGTGGCGCCTTGCAGCGAAATACCGGCGAAAGCACCGCGCGAACGCGACCAGGAAAGCATTTCGGCGCGCAGACTGATGTCGGTCTGGGCGGTGGTCTGACGGCCCACGGGACCCGCGGCCGCTTCGCCCACGCCGCCAATGGTGAAGCGCGTGGAGAGCAAACGGTCAGCGCCTCTCCTGTTCATGACCAGCAAAATGACGTCGGATTCAATGGCGCCTATCTGAAAACCCACCGTGCCGCCCTCAATGCGGATAGCGGCGGGGGCGGACCAGCCGGGCCCCTTGCGGCAGGAAAAAAAGCCCTTGCCGTATTTCGCGCCCAAGCCGAATGCGCCTTCCTTCACTCCCGGTATGACGGCCACGCATTGCGCGCGCGACATCAGATCCAGCGGGATGCCCTTATCCGGCGTGGACATGATTTCACTCAAAACGGAAGCGGCAGAATTAAGGCGGGACGCGGTAGCCTCACCAAAAAGCGGCGGGCAAAAGGGAACGAGACTCACGAGCAGCAAGAGATTTATAATTTTCATCTACAGAGCTGATGATACTACCAGTCTGGGGGATGCTAACTCACCCTGCGCGCGCTCATATTCGAGTCGAGGAGAACTCCGTTATGGCTGGTAAATTGCGCGTTGACGCCCAGCACGTGCAGGCCGCGGGCGTAAGACACAGCAAGCGCGTCGGCAGGAGACACGGTTTCGTTCGGCAAGGCCGTTTCGGGAAACAGCTTGTTCCAGCGCTGGTGGCAGCGCATCTTCAGCAGTTCGGCGCGCAGCAGAGCACGCCAACCGGCCGGCAGCGAACAATTCCGCAAATTCACCGATTCCACGTCTCCTGAATCCGCCAACAAGTCCAGCGCATCCTGAAGATTCCGCTGCCGCCGGGTCAGGAAACCCGCGCGGCCGGCATCCGACTTGCAGTGCCGCAACTTGCCGTCGACAGATTTCTTCATCTCGGCCGCAGCCTTTACCGGATCCCGATATTGCTCCTGGCAAGATAAAAAGTTTGCGAGCCGCTCGCATTCCCGCTGTGGATTGCCAAGCACCTTCGAGTAACTCATAACAATAGCGGGAAAGCCGCGTGTCCATTCGAGAATGGAAACCATATACCGATGCCAAAGCATCAGGGAGACCGAAAGACTCAGGTTGTCGCGTTCTTGCAGGGAACTGCAGATCTCAAAGGGATCTCGCAGACAGATCACATATCGAGGCTGGCCCCATAACTGCTGCCAGAAGGGAAGAAGAAGCGATAAGCGAGGGTCTTTCCAGAACCAGCTATGGCCACATTCGAGATTCATGGAGGCAATCAGCGAAAGCGCTTCGTTCCGGTACTTGGGATGACTCGCCAGCGCCGCCAAGTCCGCATCCCGTTTCTGGCTTGGAGGGAAACTCCAGTTAGAGCCGGTCTCGCGCAGCAGCTTCCTGTTCAGAGACACCAGCGGAGCCAGCTCCCAATAACCGCGGGCGTTCCATTGATTCGAAGGCAGACATTCTCCGACACGGCCGAAGGCTCCCCAGCGATGAATCAGCTCCGCAATCAAAGAAGTCCCGCTGCGGTGCATGCCTAAAACGATAATGCCGTTAATCAAAATCACCTACACATGCACAGCGATTCATGTCCCAACGTAAAACAAGCTCCCGGCCGGCTTTTCCGGTTGGAAGTCATACGGGCGCGCAGTAAACGCGCGTCATACTTGTTGTAATTTCATGAGTCAGGCAACCACCTACCGAGTTTCTCGACTCAAGATATTAATCTTCAGCAGTCTTGCCAATCTGGCAGCGCCGCTATCCACGGTTGTCACTGGACCGCTGCTGGCACGCGCCTTGGGACCGGAAGGCCGAGGAACAGCCGCCGCTCTACTGGCGCCTCTGTCACTGAGCGGCATCTTATTCACTCTGGGAGTGCCGGAGGCTCTCACCTACTTTGTGGCCAGCGGAAAGCTGACCGGGAAAAGCGCCTTGAAGATCGCGGCGGCGGCCGGTGTGATCTGCGCAATCGCCGGGTGCGTGACGCTTTTCTTCATCGCCCCCTACCTATTTCGACGCCAGACTGGAAGCATTCTCGAATTCGATTTGTTGCTGCTCAGTCTTCCCGTAACGCTCCTGTTTGCGGCTTTTCGCGGCATTGCACAAGGAAGACAGCTATTCAGGATCATCAATCGGGAGAGAGTGGTCAGTGCAGTTCTGCGCCTGGCGCTGATCTTGGGTTTGGTGTCGATTCACGCTCTCACTCCGGTGGTTGCAGTGTGGGTCACGGTGCTCACCGGGGTTCTTGGTTCTCTGTTCCTGCTGCCCGCGCTGCGTGATAGGTCGGCGGCAATCAGCCGGCTGGATCTCAGGGCTTTTTCGAATTATGCCGGTTCCGCGGCGCTAGCCAATTTCGGAGGCTTGCTGGTGATTCGTCTGGACCAGGTCTTGATGGTATCCCTGACATCGCGCGCTGAACTAGCCTATTACGCAGTGGCGGCGTCACTGGCTGAGCTGCCGCTGGCCGTCGTCTCGGCCTGCCGTGATTTGGCATTCAGCGTGGCCGCGGAACGGGATGACCCTTTGGTGATTGCGCGATTCTGCCGCCTCACTCTGGCGGCCATGAGCACAACCTGCGTGGCTGCCGGCTTGGTTACTCCGTTTCTGCTTCCGCTGCTGTTCGGCAAGAACTTTACACCCGCAACCGGCATGGCGGAAATACTGCTGATAGCAACAGTGGCGCGCGCCGTCACGGCGGTGATTGGCGCCGGCCTCATGACCGCGGGCCAAACTTGGATTCGGTCCAGCATTCAACTGGGCGGAGCGGCGTTCACCGCGCTCTTGGTTTTCGCACTGGTGCCGCGCTGGGGCGGTTGGGGAGCGGCAGTGGCCACCGCGTTGACTTATGCGGCGCTGGCGGCAGCCTCGCTGTTTGTTTACGTGCGCGCGACCGGACTGACATGGCGCCAGTGCCTGGTGCCGTCTTTACCGGATATGCAAAATCTGAGGTCCGCCGCTATACTTACCTTTTCGCGCAAATGACTACGGAACAGCAGCTAAGGGAAAAGCTGCGCAAGATAACCGCCTTGTTTGAAGGCGCGGCCACGGCGGGCGAACGGCAGGCTGCGGCGGCGGCCATTGACCGGATTCGCCAGGCGCTCAAGTCGGCCGGCACAGCCGCGCAGCCGGTTCCCGAAACCAAGTTTTCCATGGCCGACCAGTGGCAAAGGAGGCTGTTCTCCGCGCTTTGCCGCAGATATGGGCTGACTCCTTACCGCTATAAAGGTCAGCGCCGCACGACGCTGATTGTGCGCGCGCCGCGAGCGTTCATCGAAAGGACGCTTTGGCCGGAGTATTTGGAACTGCAGTCGGCGCTGTTTTCTTACCTGGACGAGGCCACGGAACGGATTATTCGCGAGGAGGTTTTTAAGGATGCGGAGGAAGCGGCGGAACGGGCTTGAAGACGATTTTAACGTAAATATCGGCAAGACGGATTTCGCAGCCGATACTAGTCAACTGAAGAGCTGCATCCATGCCCACATAGTCGGAGAACATCCAATGCCTGCCGCTCTCATGCCGGCGGAACAGTTCAACGCGCGGTTCAAACTGTGAAACCAGCAGATATTCGTCGACCGACGGGATTTGACGATATTGGGCGAATTTGAACCCTCTGTCATACGATTCCGAGGAGGGCGACAGGACTTCGCCGATCAGGACCGGATTCGTCAAAGTGTCGGCTTCATCGTCCGCAAAGTGAGGCTGGCTGCACGCCACTGAAACATCCGGATAAGTGTAAAGTCCGTCATGTGAGACGCGAATTCGCAAGTCGCTTGACAACACCTCGCAATCAGTCGACTCCAGCGCGCCGATGAGCGCACTGATAAGATTAGCGGAAATTCTGGCATGGTTATATGTTCCGCCTGGCATGGCGTACATGCTCCCCTTGTAATATTCGTGGCGAAGTTCAGCCGCGCGTTCTAGTTTTAGATACTGTTCGGGAGTGAGCAGCGGCTGAGGTTGGGCGGCCATGCAGCGATTTTACCTAATCACGCTGCGCTTCTTCTCGCAACGGCGGCAGCGGCCGTGATGGCTTGAACACCACCACCCCCAGCGGGGGAAGCACCACCGAAGCGGAAGCATCGCGCCCGTGCGAAGGCGTCGGTTCCGCATAAATACGCCCGCCATTTCCCATGTTGCTTCCTCCGAACATCTCCGCGTCCGAGTTGAATATCTCGCGATACTCGCCCACTTCGGGAAATCCAATGCGATAAGCGCGATGCGGCTGCGGCGTAAAGTTGCAGACAAACACAACGTGATCTTCCTTGCGCTTCGCCCTCCTCACAAACGAGATGACCGAGTTTTGCGCATCGTGAAAATCAATCCACTCAAAGCCCCAATATTGGAAGTCCACTTCATACAGGGCCGGCTCGCTGACGTACATTGCATTTAAAGCCGCGTTGAATGTCTGAAACTTGCGATGGACCTCGAAGTCGAGGAGCCACCAATCTAACTGAGCCTCCGAATTCCATTCAGCAGTTTGGCCGAACTCGCAGCCCATGAACAGAAGTTTTTTTCCCGGATGTCCCCACATGTAGGAAAGAAACGCCCGCGCATTGGCGAAGCGCTGCCACTCGTCACCGGGCATCTTGTCCAGAAGCGCGCGCTTGCCATAAACCACTTCATCATGCGAAATGGGCAGCACGAAATTTTCGGTGAACGCATAGACCATGCTGAAGGTGATGGCGTTCTGGTGGTAACGGCGGTACAGCGGATCGCCTTCAAAGTAATGCAGCATGTCGTGCATCCAGCCCATGTTCCACTTCATGGTGAAGCCGAGCCCGTTGAGATAAGTGGGGCGCGAAACGCCGGGGAACGCGGTGGATTCCTCCGCAATCGACATGGCGCCAGGCACCTGATGGACCAGTTCGTTGGTCTTGCGCAGCAGACTGATGGCTTCAAGATTTTCGTTGCCGCCGTAAATATTGGGAACCCACTCGCCCGCCTTGCGCGAGTAATCCAGGTACAGCATGGAGGCCACCGCATCGACGCGCAAGCCGTCGATGTGATACTGCTTCAGCCAGAACATGGCATTGGACAGCAGAAACGATTTCACCTCATTGCGGCCGAAGTTAAAGATCAGAGTGCCCCAATCCTTGTGTTCGCCCAGCCTCGGATCTTCGTGCTCGTAAAGCGCCGTGCCGTCGAAATATGCGAGGCCATTCGCATCCTTGGGAAAGTGCGCCGGCACCCAGTCCACGATGACGCCGATATTTTGCTGATGGCAGCAATCCACAAAATACTTGAAGTCATCCGGCGAGCCAAAACGCGAGGTGGGCGCGAAGTAACCCGTCACCTGGTATCCCCAAGATGGCGTGTACGGATGTTCGGCAATGGGCATCAGCTCAATGTGCGTATAGCCCATCTTTTTCACATAACCCACCAGTTTGTCGGCCAGTTCGTGATAAGTCAGATAGCGGTTATTTTCGCCGCGCAGCCACGAACCCGCGTGCATTTCATAAACCGACATGGGGCTGTCCAGAATCCTGGTGGCGGCGCGGCGCTCCATCCACGCCTGGTCATTCCATTGATACTTGCCGAGATCCACCACAATGGAAGCCGACTTGGGAGGCGTCTCCATCAGAAATCCATAAGGATCCGTCTTCAACTGGCTGTAACCGCGAAACTTCGATTTGACTGAATACTTGTATGGCGCTCCAACGGCAACGCCTGGAATAAAAATTTCCCAGACTCCGCCGGTGCGCGCGCGCATGGGATGGCGGCGGGTGTCCCAGTCGTTGAAATTACCCACGACGCCGACCACAATTGCATTCGGCGCCCACACGGCGAAGCGCGTTCCAGCCACGCCTTCCACCGTTACCGGATGCGCGCCAAAGCTGTTGTAGCCTTCGTAATTCGTGCCTTCTGAATGGATATGAAGATCAAAGTCGCTGATGACGGGCGGAAAGCGATAGGCGTCCTCCATGTCATATGTGTGCTCCGCGTAGTCCGTAACGCGAAATTTATAGCTGCCGGGCCGCGCGTCCACGCTGGCGGTAAAGAGTCCGGCTTTGTGCGCGCGTTCCATGGGCAGAACGTGGTCCCCGGCAACAAGGTCCACGCTCTTCGCCTGCGGCTGAAACGTTCGAATTACCCAGCCCTTTGCCGATCCCGCGTCGGACGCATGCGGCCCCAGCACAGCAAAGGCGTCCCCATGATACCCACCGGCAATTGCTTCTATCTCTTGCTCTGTCATTGCAGCCATATTATGCCAATCTCTTATGTGAATCGGGTTCTCTCGCCTGTCAAACTAAACAGGTGGAGAGTTTACAGGATTTCGTTCGTTCCCTGGATAAAGCAGAATTGCATCTGCATCTGGAGGGCTCTGTCGAGCCCCAGACCATTCGCGAACTGGACCCATCCCTGTCCATGGATGAGATCACATCCAACTTTCACTACAAAGGATTTGCAGGTTTTCTCAAATCTTATGTCTGGGTGTCGAAACGGCTAAATTCTCCGGCGGCGTACGCGCTGGCAACGCGGCGATTGCTGGAAAAACTGACAGCACAGAATGTCCGCTATGCCGAAATTACTCTATCTGTCGGCGTCATCGTTTGGAAGAATCAGGCGGTTGAGCCGATCTTTGAAGCCATTCAAGCCGAAGCGGCGGCGTTCCCAAAGCTGGAGGTGCATTGGATATTCGATGCCATCCGGCAGTTCGGCGCGAACGACGCGCGCAAGGTTTTTGATCTGGCTCGCGAGTATGCGGGGCGCGGCGTGATTGCGGTGGGCATTGGCGGTGACGAAGAGCGCGGGCCGGCGGTGTGGTTTGAACAGCTCTATCGTGAAGCCAAGGAAGCGGGCCTGGGGCTGACCTGCCATGCGGGTGAATCGTCCAGTGCCGAAAGCGTCTGGCAAGCGCTGCGCATTGGCGCGGAACGCATCGGCCACGGCATTCGTTCGCTAGAGGATGCCGAACTGCTGGAAGAGTTGCGCGTCCGTGATGTGCCGCTGGAGGTTTGTATTTCAAGCAACGTCTGCACGGGCGTGGTGGAACATCTGCGCGACCATCCGGTGCGCAAGCTGTATGAAGCGGGCGTGCCGATTGTGCTGGGCACGGACGATCCGGCGCTCTTCTTTACCAACCTGCTGCATGAGTACACGCTGGCATGTGAAATCTTCGGTTTTTCGCGGGAGGATTTGAAGATTCTGGCCGCGAATAGTTTGAAGTATGGATTCAGTTCGAAGCGCGGAGCCGCAGGCGAATCAGCAGGCGGTTAAGATCGCCTTGCGCCGAAGGTTCGTCGGGAAGCTTTGATTCCTTGCCCGCATTTTCAAGTTCGGCCACCAGTCGCTGAAACTCCCCGGCATGGCGCTTCACCGCTGAAGCATCAAGCGTGGCCTGTTCCTGGCCGCCCGTCTTGATGGCAATTAAATCGTTCACGTAAGGCAGCCGAAACTCCTGGTTCAGCTGTGTCAAGTCTGCTTCCACAAGACCCGTTTTCATCAGATGAATTCCCGTGAGCAGAACCCGATAGACGTAAAGAAGCGGCTTGACGCGTGGAGGACTTTCCTTTTCAAATAAGTTCCACTGCGTGTGAGCAAATCCGCGATAGTGATGGACATGATGCCGCGTGATGCACTTCAAGCCAATCGCCCGCAGCTCTTCAAATTCCGGCCGCCGATAGACAACCAGGGGTGAGAAAAGCTGCTCCAAAACATAGCCGTTGCGTTTCAGCATGAGTGAGAAAAACTTATACGCGTCATGCGTCACAAGGTCAATCTCAACGCCCTGCCGAAACCCTGACACCTCAACCGTTTCGCGCTTGGGAAGAAGCCCAATCGCGTCCTCGACAGGAAGCAGATGAACGCCGCGCAAGTCAAAATCAGAATCGGGCGACGGGAAACCATAGAGGTGCGCGCCGCTGATTGTGGCGAACAGCAGCGGGTAAGGGTGCTGCGCCACTTCATCCCGCAGCAGTTGGTAGTCGATCATAAGCAGTATTCGGGTGAAGCGGCCAGCCTTCGCGCCCGAACCAGAAAATCGTTGGCCTTTTCATAATCGGGATGTTCGGGCAGCTTCGTCGCGGCCAAGGCGGCGTCCAATTCGCGGTGCAGCGCAAGCCGCCATTCTTCCAATTCGTTCCAAGGAACCTGGCCATTGCGAATCGCCAGAAGGCGGTCGCGATATTCGTCCACGCGCAACGGAACAAAGCCGTCGCGCAGAACCGTCACGCCGGAAAGCAGCATGCGGATCAGATGCATGACATGCTTCCAGCGAACTTCACCCAGATTTCTCAGGTCTTGTTCCAATTTTTTGAACTGCGATAAGACGTAGGCATTATAAGTCCGATGGGCCTGCTGTGAAAGAAAAATGCCGCGCAGGGCCAGCAATTCCTGCGCGACGGGCGCGGCATGCTCCACCATGGGCGCGTAAAGGCATTCCAGAACATTCGGATTGGCTTTCAAAGCCAGCCGCAGAAATTTTTCAAGTTCCCAATAGACCTCTTCCTGGTCACTTTCCAACTGCTCTGGAACTCCGGCCAGCGACCACTCCCAATCAGCCGGCGGCAGGTAAAAGCCGCGCCGGTCGATATCGGAAGCGTCGGTATCCAGGCCATAGGCTTTCGATCCGACCACGCAGCGATAGGCCACAAATTTGTAAAGTTCGGCGGGATCAGCACCGCCCGGAATCATCGATTGGTCTTGCCGGTGGATGGTTAATTCGGAGCGATGGCAGGAAGACTCGCTGCCATCGGGAAATCGCACGCGATAACTGTGTTCGGGCGAATTAGGAGAGTGAGCTACCACGCCAACGCGGCCGTCCTTCCTGCTGACGACTTGCGTTCCGTTGGGCAGTAGGATGTGAGTCTGAAGAGGCCGGGCAGGCACTTGTCCCTACGCCAAAGAAATTGGCAAACTCCTCAACCGCTTTCCCGTCGCCGCGAAAATCGCATTCGCCACCGCCGGAGCAATGGGCGGAACGCTTGCCTCCCCTACGCCGCCGGGGTCCGCCTCGCTGTTCAGGATATGCACTTCAATCTTCGGCATCTCATCAATGCGCAGCATTTCATAGCGGTCAAAATTTCCCTGCTGCGCGCGGCCCTTATCAATCGTGATCGCGCCTTTCAGCGCGGCGGTCAGGCCGAACACAATCCCGCCCTCGATCTGCTGTTTCACGATGGCCGGATTCACTACGCGCCCGCAATCAATGGCGCAGACCACGCGCTGGACGCGCAGCTTGCCATTCCGCATTTCCACTTCGGCCACCTGCGCCGTGAAACTGCCAATGTTATTCACCAGTGCAATCCCCTGGAAGCGTCCCTGGGGCGCGTGGCCCCAGCCGGCCTTTTCCGCCGCCAGATTCAGGACCGCCAGAGCGCGCGGTGAATTTTGCAGCATGCGGCGCCGCACGGCCAGCGGATCTTTGCCGCCCGCCGCGGCCAGTTCATCTAAAAAGCTTTCGGCGAAGAAAGTGTTTTGCGAATAGCCGACGGAGCGCCAGAACGAAGTCGGCACGGCACCGTCCGCCTTGTGATACTCCAAGTGAAAGTTCGGGAACGCATACGCCAGATCTTCTATGCCTTCCACCGCGATTCCATCCACGCCGTCACCTCCGCCGAAAAACGAGGGACAAATCACGCGAGCGGTCAGCGCCACGGGCCAGCCATCCGCATCCAGCGCGCCGCCGAACTTCACGTAAGCAGCGGGCCGAAATGGGCCGTTCTGAATATCGTCTTCGCGCATCCAGGTCAGCTTTACGGGCACGCCAACGGCTTTTGAAATCTCCACCGCTTCGCCGATAAAATCCACGCCGCCGCGCCGTCCGAATCCGCCGCCCATGAACATGCTGTTCACCCGCACTTGCTCAGGCTTCAATCCGGTAATCTGCGCGGCGGTCTGGCGCGCGCCGCTTTGCATTTGCGTGGAAGCCCAAATTTCGCAGCTATCGGCTCTTACGTGAGCGGTGCAGTTCAGCGGCTCCATGCAGGCATGCGCCAGAAACGGTGCTTCATAAATGGCTTCCAGCTTCGTGGCGCCGGCCGCAGCATCGCCGCTGGACCGTCCCACCATACCCGGCTTCTCCGCCATCGCCGCCATGGCGGATCGAATACTCGCGCTGCTCAAATTCGCATTCGCGCCTTCGTCCCATTGAATGGACAATGCGCGCCGCCCCTGCATGGCCGACCAAGTATTGTCAGCCAGCACCGCGACGCCATTAGAAATCTGGACAACTTCTTTCACGCCCGGAACGGCCTTGGCCTTGGCCGCGTCGAAGCTGGCCACTTTGCCGCCGAAAACCGGACAGCGCTGCGTCACGGCGTAGAGCATGCCCGGAACCTTTGCGTCGATGCCAAACTTGGTCCCCCCGCTCACTTTGCCGCGCGTGTCCAGACGCTTGGCCGACGTGCCAATGAGACGGAAAGTCTTTGGGTCCTTGACGGGAACGTTTTCTGGAACCGGCAAGCGCATGGCGGCGTCGGCGAGCGATCCGTAAGCGGCGCGCGCGACAGGCCCGATGACGAAACCATTTTCCGTGCGAAGCTGCGCCGCATCCACATTCCACTTTTGCGCCGCCGCCTGCACCAGCATCATTCGCGCCGTTGCGCCGGCCTTGCGCATGGGGGTCCACATGGTGCGCATGCTGGTGCTGCCGTAGACGCCTTGCATGGGGCCGTAAGCAGCAGGATCGACCGGCGCGAATTCCGTCCGGACTTTCGACCAGTCGCAATCCAGTTCCTCCGCCAGCACCTGCGAGAGCGCCGTGACAATGCCCTGCCCCATTTCGCCTTTGACAATCACGAAAGTGACGGCATCATCGGGGCCAATATGAATATAGGCGCTGGGCTTGAGCGGCAGCGGCGTGCGCGTGCGCTGCGCCATGGTGGTCAACTTGGGCAGCCAGACTGCGACCGCCAGCCCGCCGGTGCCCCAAAGCAGTTTGCGCCGGGTCAGTAACGCGCTCATGCCTGCACCGCCGCTTTAGTCTCTGCTTGAATTTGGGCCGCACGGTGCAAAGCCTTTCGAATCTGGTTATAGGTGCCGCAGCGGCAGATGTTGCCGCGCATGGCTTCGTCTATATCGGCGTCGGTCGGGTGCGAAGTTTTCGTCAGCAGCGACGCCGCGCTCATAATCTGCCCCGACTGGCAATAGCCGCACTGCGGAACGTCTTCCTCTATCCAGGCCTGCTGAACAGGATGCGTCACATCGGCGGAAAGCCCTTCAATGGTCGTCACGGACTTGCCCGAAACACTGGCTATCGGGGTGATGCAAGCGCGTGCCGGATGCCCGTCCACATGCACCGTGCAAGCGCCGCAAAGTGAAATGCCGCAGCCATACTTGGTGCCGGTCAGGTTGAGGGTATCGCGCAGAACCCAAAGAAGCGGCATCTCCGCGGGAACGTTCACCGTCTCCCGCCTGCCGTTTACCACAAAAGTCACGCCAGCCATTGGTTTCTCCCTTGGATGCTCTCTTTAGCTTAACTGCTTTGACTGGCTGCGTGGCTTAGGGAGTTGCCAGCTCTTTCACCGGCTCAAATTTTCTGGTCCCTTCGTCATAAACACTCACCGTCCCGCTTCCAATGTCATAAACCCAGCCAGACACTTCCACCTTGCCCTTCGCGAGCGCTCCGGCAATGGAAGGATGCGTCTTCAAGTGATTCATCTGCAGCAATACATTTTGCTGAATCAGCAAATCCAGGAGTGCTTCCTGCGTCCCGTGCAAAGCCTGCGCCACGCTCAGCGCCGCCTCCGCGTTCCGCAGCCACGAGCGCACCGTCGGCAGCGCGGCCACCTGCTCCGGATTCAGCAATCCCTTCATGGCACCGCAATCGGAATGGCCGCAAATCACCACCTGCTTCACCTCCAGTGCCGCCACCGCGTACTCAATGACGGCTGAGATGCCGCCCAGCATCTCTCCGTAAGCCGGCACCAGATTGCCAATATTGCGCGACACAAAAATCTCGCCCGGCTGCGATTGCGT
>Ga0116230_10001549_pt1 | contig 22013 bp, 23 predicted proteins | sample S1TSphfallax_3_FD_88678 | JGI IMG/M metagenome (GOLD analysis project Ga0116230, IMG submission 88678) | Host-associated microbial communities from peat moss isolated from Minnesota, USA - S1T2_Fd - Sphagnum fallax MG | ecosystem: Host-associated > Plants > Peat moss > Unclassified | place... | reverse complement strand
TTCCAGCAGTAATCTTTTCGATGTTGACGGCGCTTATTTAGCAACGGTAGTGTCGGATCGTCTATTTCGCTCCCTATCTCCTTCAGAATCTCTCAATACAGCTCATCCTGGATACCCAGGACGTGAATTGCCTGCCGATCATCCAGGCTATCCCGGACGGTTCGAGATTCCAATCGGCATGGAGGACATAGGGCTTCTCGAACATGCCTAATGCATCCGCACGACACTTTATTCAGCCGGTGAGACCGGCCAGAGATCCTTGCTTAAGAGCGTTCGACATCCTTTGCAAGGCTGCTGATGCGTGCGAGTCGTTCCACGTCATTTTTCGCCAGTTGCGGAAGGCTGGTCCGGGTACGACGACGGATGCTGAACAAGATACGCTGAGAGCGATGCTGGTTTTTGCGTGTGCTGGACTCGACTCTTCCTTGAAGCAACTGGTGAAAGATGCACTGCATAGTGTGATCGATCGAGACGCAGGAGCCCAGGAAACATTCACGGAAAATGTTCGGCGGAAGCTCCCTGATATCGAAAGGTCTCGAGACTTGTTAGCGAGCGTACTAACTGCAAGCAATCCAAGAATTTCCTTAATAGATAGTGTTGTCCAAGATCTTGTGGCCGACAGTCTTCAATCCGTTGCACAACTGTCGAAGGTGGCGGCTGCATTCAACATAAAGTCTTCCGATCTCGGCGACATGAGGGCACTGAAAGAGGCTTTTGATGCCAGAAATCAGATCATCCACGAAATGGATATAAACTTTGGAGCAAATCGTTCTCGGCGTCCACGCAGGCAGGCTGATATGGAACGCTTAACTAAGACTGTTCTCGATGCAGGAGCCAATCTGCTTGCTAGGGTTGAGAACAAACTCTTGAATTGAAGGCGTATCTCTGCGTGTCGCTCGAACTCTTCAACACCCTCACCGGAAACGTCGAAACCGTATATGCCGCCGACGGCAAGGCGCTGCGCTTCTATTGCTGCGGGCCCACGGTGTACGACTACGGGCACATCGGCAACTTCCGCACGTTTCTGCATGTGGACGTGCTGCGGCGCACGGCGCGGCTGCATGGCCTGGCGCTCGAGCACGTGATGAACGTCACGGACGTGGACGACAAGATCCTGCGCAACGCGGCGGCGGCGGGGCTGCCCATCGCGGAGTTCAGCGCGCGGTTCGAGCGCGCCTTCTTCGAGGACATGGAAGCGCTGGGGTTGGAGCGGCCGGAGCTCGTGTCGCACGCCACCGAATGCATCCCGGAGATGGTGGCGCTGATCGAGCGGCTGGCCGCCGAGGACATCGCGTACCAGGCCGAGGACGGCAGCTGGTACTTCCGCATCGCGCGGTTCCCGGGGTACGGCAAGCTCTCGAAGAAGGACCTCGAGGGCATCGAGGACGGCGCGCGGGTGGACATCGCCGGCTATGAGAAGGACGCGGCGCGCGACTTTGCGCTGTGGAAGGCCGCCGGGCCGGATGAGGTGCGCTGGGAGACGGCGCTGGGGCCGGGCCGACCGGGCTGGCACATCGAGTGCTCGGCGATGGCGATGAAGTACCTGGGCGAGAGCTTCGACCTGCACGCCGGCGGCGAGGACCTGATGTTTCCCCACCACGAGAACGAGATCGCGCAGAGCGAGGCGTGCACGCACAAGACCTTCGCGCGGCACTGGTTCCATGTGCGCTTCCTGCTGGTGGAAGGCAAGAAGATGTCGAAGTCGGAGGGCAACTTCTATACGCTGCGCGACCTTCTGCTGAAGGGCTATCGCGCGTCGGCGATCCGGTTTCTGCTGCTGAGCGTGCCGTACCGGCGGCAGCTGAACTTTACCTTCGACGGTCTGACGGAGTCGACGCACGCGGTGGAGCGGCTGCGGACGTTCCACCAGCGGCTGCGCGAGGGTAGCTGGCCGGAGGGTGCGTCGGCTGGGGCGAATGAGATGGCCGAGGTGGTCCGCAAGGGCGAGCGGGAGTTTCTGGCGGCGCTGGACAACGACCTGAATACCGCCGAGGCCCGTGCCGCGGTCTTCGACATGCTGCGCGCGGTGAACTCGGCGGCCGACCGGCAGACGCTGACGCGCAGCGAGGCCGAGGCGGCGCTGGCGCTGCTGGCGAAGTTCGACAGCGTCTTCGCTGTGCTGGAAGACCGCGACGCCGAGCATACCCGCGCGGCGCTGGCATGGGCCGCGGCCGAGGGGCGCATGGCCGAGGTCGCGCCGGAGCTGCTGGCCAGCTTCGGCAGCGCGGGGCTCAGCGAGGCCGAGATCGAGGCGCTGGTGGAGCAGCGGACGCTGGCCAAGAAGCAGCGCAACTTCGCGCGCGCCGACGCGATCCGCGATGAGCTGCTGGAGAAGGGGATCGTGCTCGAGGACTCCCGGGACGGCGTGCGCTGGAAGCGGAAGTAGCGCACGCCCTTTAGAAGTGCAGGGAGAGCTCCGCGGTGAGGGCGCGCGGCGTGACGTAGTGCGTGCCCGAGAAGGTGGAGAGGAAGTTGTACAGCGCGTATTTGTTGGTGACGTTGATGGCGGTGACGCGCGCGCCGACGCGGTAGCGCTCGCCCTGGAAGTGCGCGATGCGGTCGTCGCCCAGCGCCATGTCGAAGAGGCTGCGTTGCGCGATGCGGGTGGGGTTCTTGTCGGCGTCCTCGGTGCCGATGGAGGGGAGGCTGACCAGCCTGGACGTGAGCTGCGAGGCCAGGCACTGGGTAAAGCCGGCGGTGGGCGTCGCCTGGACGCCGTTGCAGGCGAGGCCGGCCTGGAACTCCTGGTCGTCGTTGAAGCCGCTGAGGTTGAGCAGGGGCTGCCCGTTCAAAGTGAGCGGCGTGCCATTGCCGTTCACGGAGAAGGGCAGGCAGTCGGTGTTGGCCTTGGTGTTGGCGTTGTAGCAGGGCGCGGAGACGGCGGCGAGTCCGGTGTCGTAGCGCCAGTTGAAGCCGTACCAGAGCGTCTTGCGGAAGGGCATGTCGTACTGCAGGTGGGTGGTCTGGTTGAAGTGCTCGTCGTGGTCGATGCGGAAGGGGACGATCGCGCCGGGCAGGGTGTTGGTGCTGGCCGGGGTGGAGCCCACGCCGCCCAGCTGCGGGGTAAAGAAGCGCGCCGCGACGCTGGAGGCGTTGACGCCGACGGAGAAGCCCTTGACCGGCGTCAGCTTGGCGCTGATCGCGTAGCCGGGGATCTTCGAGTTGTGCCACTCGATGGGGAAGGTGATGGGGGTGGTGCCGAGCACGCTGAAGTCGTAGGCGTTGTGGGTGTACTTCCAGATGTACTCGCCGCTGAAGACGAAGTGCCGCCCAAGGGACTGCTCCAGGCCGGCATGGAGCTCGTTGCGGAAGCCGGGGTTGAACGGGGTGACGGCCTGCGCCGCGCAGCTGCCGTTACTCAGGGTGGAGAAGATGTTGTAGAGCACGGGGTCGGCGCAGCCGGTGGAGGAGAGCACGAGGTTCTCGTTGAAGGGCGTCTCCTGGGTGCGGGCGTAGCTGGCGCGCAGCACGGTGACGGTCCTGGCGATCTTGTAGGAGACGCCGGCGCGGGGCTCGGCCTGGCGCTGCGTGGTCAGGCCGTTGTAGAGGTCGCCGCGGATGCCGAGGTTGAGCATCCAGTTGCCGAAGCTGAGCTGGTCCTCGCCGTAGAGCGCGAGCTGTTTGATCTCGGCGTGGCCGTGCCAGGCGTAGAGTTTGCCGCCGGCGGTAAGGTCGTAGGGCGCCAGCACGGCGGGGTTGGCGGCGGTGGCCGTCGCCGTGGGGTCGACGATGCCGATCTGGTCGTTCTCCTGCAGGAAGGTCTGGTTGTACTGGCCGCCGAGCTTGGCGTTGTGGATGCCGTGCACGTAGGAGATGTCGCCGTGGACCCCGGCGTTGGTGAGGCTGCGCTGCTGGGCCACGGTCTCCTGCTGCTGGTCGAGCGCATAGTCGGCCAGCGGGTTGCGGCTGGGGTAGTAGTTGTAGGCGTCGCGGCGGACGTAGACGCCGAAGTTCAGCACGGCGTCGTCGTTGACGATGTGGGTGTAGCTGGGCGAGATGTCGAGGGTGCCGATCTTGGAGCGCTGGTCGGCGCTGCCATTGCCATTGCCGTTGATGGCGGCGAGGTTCTCATAGTCGTTGGGGGTCTGGAACCAGGAGCGGGTGTACTGCAGGTTCAGGTGGAACGAGTCCGCGTCGTTGCGCTGCAGGTCGATGCGGTCGAAGAAGTTTTCTTCGTTGCCCTTGTCGTGGAAGACGGCGAACTCGGGCCCGTCGAGGAAGCGGCCGGTCTGCAGGCCGTTGGCGGCGATGAAGTTGCCCCAGTTCTTGCCGCCGTAGGCGAGGTCGAAGGCCACGTTGCTGGAGCCGAAGGCGCCGTAGGACGCGCTGACGCTGCCGGTGGGCGTGGTGACGCCCTGGCCGGAGCGCGTGGTGACCTTGATGACGAGGCTGGTCTTGTCGCCGTACTCGGCCGGGGGCGCGCCTTCGATCACCTCAAGCGACTGCACGGCGGCGGCGGGCACCTGGTTGGAGAAGACCTTGCTCTGCTGGTCGGTGATGGACTGGCCGTCGACGCTGTAGGAGTTCTCGGCGTGGTCGCCGAGGCCGTGCATTTGGCCGTTGGAGTCGGCCGCGACGCCGGGCGAGGCGAGGGTGACGATGGAGGAGAGTTCGGAGGACGCGCTCTCGAGCGGCAGCCGGTCGATGGTGGAGCGGTCGATGTCCGTGTGCGCGGTGGAGTCGCTCTCGACCAGGTCGGGCGGCGCCTCCACATCCACGGTCTGGGTGGCGGCGGCGACCTGCAGCGGGAAGGTCAGGCTCATCGGCACGGTGGAGCGCACTTGCACGGTGCGCGTGGTGGTCTGGAAGCCGGGAGCGCTGAGGGTAAGGCGGTAGGGGTTGAAGGGGATGTTGAAGAAGTGGAACTGGCCGGCGGAGTCGGAGGTCTCGGTGCGGGTGTAGCCGGTGACGGGGTCGAGGATGACGACGGTGGCGCCTGGAACGGCCGCGCCGGTGGCGTCGGTGACGGCGCCGTTGAGGGTCGCGGAGTTGCTCTGGGCGCGGAGCGCCGCGGGGTGGAGGAGTGGGAGGGCCAGGGCCGCGAGGGCGAGGCGGAAAGCAAAGCGCATGCGATGCATGAAAGTGTCTCCTGTGCGGTGGAGGTGCGGGAGGCGGCCGTGGGTACGGTCGGACCGCCTGCCCGGAGAGCGCGAGATGCGGCGCTGCCGGGCCGGTTGGGGAAGGCTGAGGATGCCGCCCGTCCCTCCGTGTCTGCGGAGCGGGGGCGAACGGGCCTTCCATCGCAACTGGGCTACAGGGAGTGGGATGCAGGCGGAGGCCTGCTGAACATGGCGAAGTGCCAATGGGCGTCGGGAGCGTACCCCATGACGGCGGGGGCCCGGCGCTCGACGACGATGGAGGGCGCGGGGGTGGAGCGCAGCTCGACCGGCATGGCCGAGTGCATGGCCACGCACAGCGGGCAGTGCTCCGGGCCGCCGGGCAGGCCGGCGTCGGCGGGTGCGGCGGCCTTGAGGGTGTTGTCCGGCAGCAGCGCGCCGTGGATGTGCGCGGCCTCCGCGGTGCCTACGGCTGAGACCAGCAGCAGACAGACCAGCGCCAGCAGGCGTGCGGCCGCTCCGGCTCCAGGGGTGGGCGCGGCGGAACGGCGACGGGTTGGCGGCCGAGTCATCACAGGTCAGGATGCTTCAGGAGCGGGTGCAGGGGAGCGTATTTCCAGGCTCGATTCCATTATGACGCAGAATCCGCCGCGATAGACGCTGCGGGGCAAATAGTGCCAGACGGGCCGGAGGCCCGATCTACCCCTGCGTGGGACGCCGTCCCACGAACGCTCAGTAGCTGAAGAACTCGTTCAGGCCGCGGCGGCAGCGGGCGCCGACGACGAAGCAGGTGAACGAGGTCAGCGCGGTGATGCAGTTCCAGTAGAAGACCCAGTGGTTCCAGCCGGGGGAGTAGGTGAGGTCGTCGCCGGTCCAGAGGGTGAGGATGACGCTGATGATGAGGGTCTGCCAGCCGATGACCCAGAGGGTCTGGCCGCGGCGGCGGCGGCGGTCGAGATGGGCGACCTCATCGGGGCTAAGGATGCGCTCTTCGACGGGGATCAGCGTGTTGGCCATGGACAGGGCTCCTGCGGGGAGGATCGACAAAACTATTAAATCATAGGAGCGAGTGCGAGGGCCAAGATCTGTGCGCTAAACGCCGGTGGAGCGGCGGGCGAAGGCGGCGCGGATGCGCTCGGCGCGATTTTCGACCGGGCCGACGGCGACCTCCTGCAGGTCGGCGACGGACTGGATGCCGGAGACCTCGAAGCGCTTGCGGCAGCGGACGTTCTTGCAGCCGACCAGGTCGTCGCGGCGGACCATGTAGCTGCGGGCCTTGGCGAAGCGGGCGCGGTCCAGCTCGTCGGCGCCGCGAGGCACCTGGGGACGCTTGCGGCGGACCAGCCAGCTCAGCTCATACTCGCCCTCCTGGCTGCAGTGCGGGCAGACCAGAAGGTGCTTCTTCTGCTCGGTGCGTTCGTCGAAAAAATCGCGCTCTTCCATAGCTGCGCCTCCGCGTGGCCGCAAGGAACAGGATACGCCAGCCAGGGTAAGATTGGGCGGGCGCTGGGGTAGGCTAACAAGCGAGGCAAGACGATGAAGGCCAGGGGCAAGGCGAGACGGAACGCGGGCAAGCAGGTGTTCTCCGCCACGCAGGCGGTGAAGGCCAACGCGCGGGCGCGGCTGGGGACGCCGCCGCCGGCGCACGCTCTGCCCACGCCGAAGGAGAAGGCGGCCGCGCGGCCCAGGCACAAAGAGACCCTCGCCGATCTGCTCGGCCGGGCGGGCGAAGAGCGCTAGCCGCGGATTCGACAGAGGGCCTCTCGTCAGTGCCCTCTGTCGATACATTCCAGGCTGAGGGCGCCGGCAGGCGAGGGCAGCGACAACGGTCCCCGAAATTTTCCATTCGCAATCCAATCCACGGGCAGACGGCCTGCGTTTCCTACACAGTGAAGCGATATGCGCGGTAGGCACGCACGGTGCGGCCGCGCAATGTTTCCTGCGAAAGCCTGTGTAAGGAGGCGAAGGCCCTAGGCCATGAAAACGAGCTTGCTGCCGCCGAGCAACAAGCCGTGCGTGGAGCGCATCAAGCAAAGGGCACGCAAAGCATACGCAAAGCACGAAGTTCCAAGCACGCCACCACGAAGACCCAATCCAGCAAGAAGGCAAGGCCCCGTTCCGTACGGCTGCAACATGGCAAACGCCGCTCTTGGCGTTCATGGGAAGACGTGCGCCAAAAAGGATTCTTCCGCTCGACAACCGCTCTCGCACAATCATTCACAGTTCAGGAGACGTACCGTGGACAGACTCGATTCCATCGTCAACAAGGCCCTCTCGCGGCGAAGCTTTCTCGCCGGCGCCGGAGCGGTCGCAGCCACCACGGCGGTAGCCGGGTGCAGCAGCGGCTCCAACGGCAACAACGTTCTAACGACGACCTCGGCGGTGACCGGGTACAGCGACGCGGACATTCTGAACTTCGCGCTGAACCTGGAGTACCTGGAGGCGGAGTTTTACCTGCGCGCGGCGACGGGCAACGGTCTGCAGGCGTCGGACACGACGCCGGGTGCGGCCTCGCCGTACCAGACGGTGGGCGCGGTGACCCCCGGCTACGCGGGCATTGTGCCGGTGACGGCGAGCTCGCCGAGCAACCAGCAGCAGATCCTGAATGAGATTGCCTACGAGGAGCAGGAGCATGTGCGCTTTCTGCGCGCGGCGCTGGGCTCGGCGGCGGTGCCGCGGCCGGCGATCGACCTGTCGTTCTTCGCCATGCTGGCCACGGTCGCGGGTATTACGAGTCCTTCGCCGTTCAACCCGTTTGCGAGCTTCGATGCGTTCCTGATCGGCGCGTTCATCTTTGAGGACGTAGGCGTGACGGCGTACTCGGGCGCGGCTCCGCTGATCAGCGCAGCGGGCGTGGCGGCGGGCTACCTGAACGCGGCGGCCGGCATCCTGGCGGTGGAGGCGTACCACGCGGGCTATGTGCGCACCTCGATCACGGGCCGCGGCATCTCGACTGCCGGCGGCGGCGGGAACCTGGGCTCGACCTACATCAACATCGCCAACCAGGTGGCGGCGTTGCGCGCCACGCTGACGGTGGGCAACAGCGCGGCGCCAAGCACGACCGGTTCGGTGGAGACGCAGCTGGTGCTGCCGACCGCGACCACGACGCCGAGCGCCATTGTGCCGGCTTCGGCGACGACCGCGGTCGGATTTTCGCGGACGGTCAACCAGGTCCACCACATCGTCTACGGCTCCGCAACGGTCGGCGTCGCCAAGGGCGGCTTCTTCCCCAGTGGGACCAACAGCATCTTCGCCACCACCACCGCCTAATCGGCCAAGCAAAGGACAACGGACATGGCAAATCAAGAGACGCAGATCGTAGACGACATCCTGCTCAAGAGCCGGCGCAAGCTGCTGACCCTGGGCGCGACCTCGCTGGCCGGGATTGTGTTTGGCGCGGCGGCACCCAAGGCCGCGCAGGCGGCCACGGTCGCCTACACCGACAACGACATCCTCAACTTCGCCCTGAACCTGGAGTACCTGGAGGCGAACTTCTACTACCAGGCCGCCTTCGGGACCACGATCAACGTGTCCAATGCGGCGTCCCTGGCCGCGGGCGCGCCGGTGGTGGCGCTCACGGGCACGGTGGGCACGGCGGGCACGGTGTCGGGCGGCAGCAAGGTGCCGTTCACCACAGTGACGGTGGGCTCCTATGCGGTGGAGACGGCGATCGAAGAGGCCAAGCACGTGATCACGCTGCTTTCGGCGCTGGGCTCGGCGGCGGTCGCGCAGCCGGCGATCAACATCACCGCGGGCACGGGGACCTCGGCGTTCGGGACCCTCGCCACCGCGGCGCTGATCCCCAACGGCGCGGCCTTCTCGCCCTACACCAGCGATGCCAACTTCCTGGTGGGCGCGTATGTGTTCGAGGACGTGGGGGTGACGGCGTACCACGGCGCGGCGTCGCTGCTGACCGGCACCACGACCACACTGCCGGTGGCGGCGGGCATCCTGGGCGTGGAGGCCTACCACGCCGGGCTGGTCCGCACCACGATCAGCTACATGGACCCCACCAATGCGGGCATCGGGAGCTACACCAACCTGATCTCGACCCTGCGCGCCAGTCTGGCGCAGAAGGCGCTGCTGGGCGCGACGCCGGGGCCGTACGATACCACTCCCGACGACTACGGGCTGGCGACGACGCAGGTGTCGCTGGCGGGCGGGGCGGCGGTGACCGCGACGCACATCACCGACGCGGACACGACCAACGTGGTTGCGTTTGCGCGCAACACGACGCAGGTGCTGAACATCGTGACCGGCGGCGGCGCGGTGAACCAGGCCGGCACGGCGGCGGTGAGTCCGGCGACCGGGGTCTTCTTCCCGGCGGGCATGAACGCGGGGCCGAACGGCTTCAAGTAGACGGCAACGAAGCGGCAACGCGGCAACGCGGCGGCGGGCGAAGGGCCCACCGCCGCGTTGCCGCGTCTAGAGCGCGAAGTGGGGGCACGATAGACTGGTTGCGTGATGGACTCCACCACGCTCGTGCTGATCGCGTTTGAACTGGTCGTGATGGTGCTCGCCATCTCCGTGCATGACTGCGCGCAGGCGTGGGCGGCGGCGCGGCTGGGCGACCCCACGGCACGGATGCTCGGCCGCATCAGCATGAACCCGGAGAAGCACTTCGACGCCTTCGGCATGGCGGTCTGGCCGCTGCTTTCGATCTTCGTCTTCCACAGCACGGTGCCCTTCGGCTGGGGCCGGCCGGTGCCGATGACCTACCGCAACTTCCCGCGCAAGGACGGCGAAGTGCTGGCCGTGCTGGCCGGGCCGGCCGCGCAGATGGCCACCGCCGTGGTGGCGCTGCTGCTGCTGGTGGTGCTGAAGCACACGGTGCCGGGCGCGACGGACATGTTCGGCATCGCACAGCTGCTCTCCTTTCGGGTGCCGCTCGACGGGCTGGGCGGCCTGCCGGGCATCTTTCCGGTGCTGCTGCTGCTCTACGTCGCCATTGAGGTGAACCTGCTGATCTGCGTGGTGAACCTGATGCCGGTGCCGTTCCTGGACGGCGGCAAGATCCTCACCTACTTCCTGCCCTACAACGCGGCGCAGAGCTTCCAGCGCTACAGCATGTACTTCATGCTGGGGTTCTTCCTGCTGGGCGGGCGGATCGTCTCGGCGATCTTTATGCCGCTGCTGGGGATATTTTCGGCGCTGCTGGCGCGGCTGTAAGAAACGCCTGCGTGTCTCTCGCACCTTGCACCGCCGAGTTCGCTTGACCCTACCGCTGCTACCTATCATGATAGGTAGCAGGAGGTGCAGCCATGGCCAGCCTCGAAAAAGCACGGGTCTTCATGAATGGCCGCAGCCAGGCGGTGCGCATCCCTGCGGCGTATCGCTTCTCCTCGCCGGAGGTCTTCATACGCCGCGACCCCAAGACCGGGGATGTGACCTTGTCCGAAAAGCCACCCAGGAAATCGCTGCAGGAAATTTTCGCTTTGTTGGACGAGGCGGTAGCTTTGGAAGGCCCCATTGAATTGGACCGCGATATGCGCTTGCCGGAAGAGCGCGATTGGCCATGAGCGACGGTCCCCTCCACCTGCTCGATACGAACACGTTCTCCTACATAGCCAACGGCCGTTCCCTTGAAGCGCGGCAGAGAATGGACGCGGTGCTGTATACGGTGCCGCTGGCTATCTCCACGATCACGGAGGCCGAGCTGCTGTTCGGTCTCGCCCGCAGGCCACAAGCTACCCGGCTTCGTGCGGTCAGCCAGGAACTCTTTGGGGTCGTGGAGATTCTCCCGTGGGACTCCGCTGCTGCGCACGCCTACTCGAAGCTTCGCCTCCGCCTGACGCAAATGGGCAAGGCCCTCTCGGCCAACGACACTCTCATCGCGGCCCATGCCCTCGCCACGGGCGCCATTCTTGTCACCCGGGACACGGCCTTCGCCCAGATCGACTCCCTGGAGACGATCAACTGGGCTACGGACATCGGATAGCTGAAGATGCCAGTCCGCCATGTATTCTTGGAGTTCTGAGATTTCCGACACAATGAGCCCCACACAACCACGCACGACCCCCCGCCCCCGCGTTCTCAGCGGCATGCGTCCCACCGGCCGGCTGCACCTGGGCAACTACATGGGCGCCCTGAACAACTGGGTGAACCTGCAGCAGGACTACGACTGCTACTTCTTCATCGCCGACCTGCACGCGCTGACCACCGACTACGCCGACCCCGGCGATGTGCAGGAGAACACCCGCCAGATCACGCTCGACTTTCTCTCCGCCGGGCTCGACCCCGGCCGCGCGGTCATCTTTCGCCAGTCTGAAGTAATGCAGCATGCGCAGCTGCATTTGCTCTTGAGCATGTTCACGCCTGTGGGCTGGCTGGAGCGTGTGCCCACCTACAAAGATCAGCAGGAGCAGCTGCGCGAAAAGGACCTGAACACCTACGGCTTTCTGGGCTATCCGCTGCTACAGTCGGCGGACATTTTGCTGTACAAGCCGGACTTCGTTCCGGTGGGCGCCGACCAGGTGGCGCACGTCGAGCTGACGCGCGAGGTCGCCCGCCGCTTCAACGGGCTCTACCCCGGCGACTTCTACCTCTCGCCCGAGGCCGCGCCGTGGGAGATGCCGGCCGTCCTCGAAAAGGCCCGCAAGCTGGCTGGTGAACCCAAGGACTCGACGCGCACCAGCTTCTCGCGCCATCAGATGTTTGAGGCGGCCCAACAGACCAGGAAGCTCAGCCCCTTCGGCCGCAAGGAGATCCTGCCGGAGCCCAGGGTGCTGCTCACGCCCAGCCCCAAGCTGCCCGGGCTCGACGGTCGCAAGATGTCCAAGAGCTATAAGAACTTCATCGGCCTCTCCGAGCCCGAAGCGGACATCCGCGCCAAGCTCAAGACGATGGTCACCGACCCGGCGCGCGTTCGGCGCGACGACCCCGGCAACCCCGACGTCTGCCCGGTCGGCGACCTGCACAAGGTCTTCTCTTCGGAAGAGACCCTCGCCAAGGTGTACGACGGCTGCACCCACGCCTCCATCGGGTGCATCGAGTGCAAGGGCTGGGTCGCGGACGCCATCGTCGAACGTATCGCACCCATCCAGGCGCGCCGCCGCGATCTCGAGTCGCGCCCCTCGGTCATCGCGGACGTGCTCGCCAACGGTAAAGACCGCGCCATCCAGCGCGCCCAGAAGACGCTGGACGAGGTCCAGCTGGCGATGGGTCTCCGCTGACCCGATGCCACAGAACCCCAAACCTACTGAGCCCTTCACCCTGCAATCCCCCGAGCCCATGCTGCCACCCGCCCCCAAGCCCGCGCCCGACAAAAGCCACGCCAAGAGCCAGGCCGAGGCCTCGCAGTCGCCGTTCTCCATCACCGTGGGCCAGGTGTACGACGGGCCCATGGACCTGCTGCTGGACCTGATCCGCAAGCAGAACATCGACATCTACGACATCCCGATGGCGAAGATCACGGCGCAGTTTCTGGAGTACACCCACCACCTGCAGCAGACCGATGTGGACGCGGCCGGTGAGTTCATCTATGTGGCGTCGCTGCTGATCCACATCAAGAGCCGGACCCTGCTGCCGCGCGACCCGCTCGCCGGCGACGACGCAAATTCAGAAGACCCGCGCCGCGAGCTGGTGGAGCGGCTGCTCGAGCACGAGCGCTTCAAGGCCGCCGCGCAGATGCTGCAGCAGAAGCAGATGATCGAAGAGGCGACCTGGACGCAGCCGGGCATGAAGGACTTTCTCGCCGAGCAGGGGCTGAGCGCCGCGGAGCAGGAGCGCGAGATCGACGCCGACACGGTGGACCTGGTGCGGGTGTTTCAGGACATCCTGACGCGGCTGCGCGAGCGGCCGGTGCACGCCATCGACGAAGACGCGGTGACGGTGGCGCAGATGATCGACTTTGTGAAGCGGCGGCTGTTGATGGAAGACCGCCCGGTGAGCCTGCGCAAACTGCTGGCCAACACCCGGTCCGAGCGCGCTCTGATCTGCACCTTCCTGGCGATGCTGGAGCTGGTGCGGCTGCAGGCGGTCCTGCTGCGGCAGGCCGAGCAGTTCGGCGACATCCTGATCAAAAAGACCGCGGAGTTCGAGCAGGTGTTCGCAGACCAGGCGCAGGTGCGCGACGACTGGAGCTAGCAAGAAGCCACGCAGTTTAGAAGATTACGTCTGAGGAGTCTTGATTCAGTTGCGCCGCTGTTCTCTCCACCATCACGGCATACACCGGCTCAGACAGTGTGTTCTCGGCGATCTCCACTTTATGCTCGTCCGCCCACTGTTGTTCCCAATGCCTGTTTCCGAATCGCCCTGCAAGCATTCCCAGCACGGTAAAGCCATCATCGAGCTTCGGGAAGATGATGTAGTGGCCCGAGCCCTCAATCTCAATCTGGCTTAGTTCCTCGTCGCTGGCCTTGCACAGCGTCTGGGAACGCTCTTTGTGAAACGATACGGAAAAGCCGCGATTGAGATCGACCGTGATCATTCCGGTGGAGGCATCGTAGCGTGCGGCCACGGCGCATGGCACTGCGAGCTGATGAATGCGGCCGTGTTCCACAGCTTCTTCAGATTCCTTTTCGCTGACCATCGATTTCGCTCCACCTTTCGCAGAGAATACTCACATTATCGTTCGGGAAGTCTTCCAATGCACGTTCTTCGCTGCGCTTGAGTCCCTTTCCGTCCCGGCGCACCATCGGGCCATCCGGACAAGCAAATTCGAAGACCACAAATCCACCATGGCCCACGGCGTGAACGTGGCGCGGGTCATGATCTTGCACAAACATCATGATGTTAAAACCACCGAACCTAAGGATGGTAGGCACGCGGTCAGTTTATCCGAGCCACATCTCCATAAACACATCCGCGCGCGCGTACGGCGAAGCCACTACACGCACCTTCGGCAGGTGTGTGAAGCCCACTGCCTCATAGAGATGGATCGCCGGTAGAAGTACTTGGTTGGTCTCCAGGTACAGCCGCTTGAACTCTCCCGGACGCATCGCCAGCAGCGCGCAGACGCCCACCGGCTCACCCGCACGCATGGCGAAGAAGATCCGCCCGCCGCGATCCAGAATCGTCTGGCGCGGATTGTCAAAGGCGATCTCGTCTTTGGGTTCGAGCTTGAAGTAGCGCGTGATCCATTCTTCGTTCAGCCGGCGGAAGGCGTCTTCATCGCCGGCGGCGAACTGCCGTACTGTCGCTGCATCGCTCATACATCCTCATTTCATCCTGCCGCGTCGTCACAGAAAACGCGGTACCCTGAACACTCCACCCAGTCACTCTCACAGGAGCCCATCATGCGCCCCCACGCTCGCCGTGTCTCTGCATCCTCCGCGCTCCTTCGCGTGCTTGGCGTCCTTTGCGTTTGCAGGTTGCTTGTGCCGCACTCCCCTGCGCAGACGCCGCCCAGGCCCTGGCCCATCCGCGCGGTGATTGTGACCACATTCGAGACCGGCGCGGACACCGGCGACGCGCCCGGCGAGTTCCAGTTCTGGGTGGAGAGGGAACACCTGGACGAGACGCTGGAGTTTCCCGGCGGCACGCATCCCATCCGCGCCAACCGTGAGCACACCGTGCTGGGCATCGTGAGCGGGACGACGCTGGTGAATGCGACGGCGAGCATGATGGCGCTGGGGCTCGATCCGCGCTTCGATCTGACGCACGCCTACATTCTGATCAACGGCATCGCGGGCGTGGACCCGGCGGTGGCCAGCATGGGCTCGGCGGCGTGGGCGCGCTATGTGCTCAACGACGTCTCGCGCTACATCGACCCGCGCGAGGCGCCGGCGGACTGGCCGTATGGCTTCTTCCCCAACGGAGCGCACGTCCCCAACCCGCCCTCGGTGCCGCCGGCGGCCTGGATGCGCTCGAACCTGTATGTGCTGAACCCGAAGCTGGCGGCGTGGGCCTATGCCCAGACCAAGGACCTGAAGCTGCAGGACGACGCCAAAGTGGCCGAGTTTCGCGCCGGCTTTACCAACTACGCGCCGGCGCGGCGGCCGCCGTTCGTGCTGCTGGGCGATACCTTCGCCAGCGACGACTACTGGCACGGCCGCATCATGACGCAGTTCGCCCGCGACTGGGTGCGGCTGTACACCGAGGGCAAGGGCACCTTCGCCATGACGGAGATGGAGGACGCCGGCTTTATGAACGCGGTGGAGCGGCTGGCCGCGATGCACCGGGTGGACCCCAGCCGGGTGATGGTGCTGCGCACGGGCAGCAACTACAGCGAGCAGCGGCCGGGGCACACGGCGGTGGAGTCGGTGACGGCGCCGTACATCGGTACGCGGGTGGCGCTGGAGTCGGCGTGGCTGTGCGGCTCGACCGTGCTGCACAAGCTGCTGGCGGACTGGGATACGACCTATGCGCGGGTGCCCGGAGACTGAGGCGCCATCGTTCGGGACCCGACAGAGGAACCGGCAGCGCGGGAATTTGACGTCGGGCAGGCCCCAAAGTTCATCGTCTGTTCATCGTCGCGCAACATAGCTGCTTCTACTCTGGTCGCGTCCCGGAATCCCAAATCCAATGCTCGCGAGGCACCGATGGCTACACCCGCGCTAGAAACTCCCAACCCTAAATTCACCAAGTCCATATTGGACGAAAAGCTGGAGAAGTCCAGCGTCGGCAAGTGGGGCGGCATCGTCTTCGCCGTCATGCTGGTGGCCGGCCTGATCTACATCGCCACCCAGCTCACCACGGACCTCTCGATCGTCCACTCGGCGTCGGTCTTTCCGTTCCTTCTGCTCGGCGTGGCTCTGCTGATCGCGCTGGGCTTCGAGTTTGTGAACGGCTTTCACGACACCGCGAACGCCGTCGCCACCGTCATCTATACGCACTCGCTGGAGCCGCATATCGCCGTGGTGTACTCCGGCATCATGAACTTCGTCGGCGTGCTCACCAGCTCCGGCTCGGTGGCCTTCGCCGTCATCGTCCTGCTGCCCGTCGAGCTGATCTTGAAGGTCAGCTCCGGCGCCGGGTTCGCGATGGTCTTCGCTCTGCTGATCGCGGCGATCCTGTGGAACCTCGCTACCTGGTGGCGCGGTCTGCCGGCGTCGAGCTCGCACACCATGATCGGCTCCATCATCGGCGTGGGCGTCGCCAACCAGATCATGCAGGGCAACAGCGGCACCGCGGGGGTGGACTGGTCGCAGGTCACCAAGGTCTTCTCCGCGCTCTTCTGGTCGCCGGTCATCGGTTTCGGCGCGGCGTTTATCCTCTTCCTGCTGTTCAAGTTTGTCGCCCGCGACCCGCGCCTGTATGAGCCGCCCAAGGGCTCCGCGCCGCCGCCGCTCTACATCCGCATTCTGCTCATCCTCACCTGCGGCGGCGTCAGCTTCGCGCACGGCTCCAACGACGGCCAGAAGGGCATGGGCCTGATCATGCTGATCCTGGTCGGCACGGTGCCCACCGCCTACGCGCTCAACCACGCCGTCACCGCCGGGGACTCGCAGAAGTTCGTCGTCGCCTCCACCCAGGCCGCCGACGCCGTCTCGCGCTACGTCAGCCCCACCGCCACCGTGGGCGACGCCGAGCCCGAGCTCGAGCACTTCGTCAGCGTCAAGACGTACCAGCCCTCCGTGATGCTCGCCCTGCAGCAGGAGATCACCAATATGCGCAATGAGGTCACGGCCTACGGAACGCTCAAGGGCGTACCCGCCGAGATGCAGGCCAACGTCCGCAACCAGATGTACCTCACCAGCGAGACCTTCCGCCTGCTGCCCAAGGCGGCCGGCGCGCCCAAGTTCTCCGCGGCCGATGCCAAGACCCTCGCCACCTACAACGGCTACCTGACTACCGCGACCAAGTTCATTCCCACCTGGGTCAAGGTCGCGGTCGCGCTGGCGCTCGGCCTCGGCACCATGGTCGGCTGGAAGCGTATCGTCATCACGGTCGGCGAGAAGATCGGCAAGACCCACATGACGTACGCCCAGGGGGCCTCGGCCGAGCTGGTGACGATGGCGACCATTCTGGGCGCAGACCACCTGGGGGTGCCCGTCTCCACCACGCACATCCTCAACTCCGGCGTGGCCGGCACCATGGCGGCCAACCGCAGCGGGCTGCAGTTCTCCACCATCCGCGACATCGCCCTGGCCTGGATCTTCACGCTGCCGGCTGCGGCGCTGCTCTCGGGCACGCTGTTCTACCTTTTCGACAAGATCGCCCACTAACACACAGGCATTTGGGCCATGCCGGGGTGCAGGGTTGGTACACTCAACCCTGCACCCCTGTGCCTTTAAGAGTGGAATGAGCCACAACGCCCAAGTTTTAAAAGCCAAGATCGAAGCCGTCATCTACGCGTCGGAAGAGCCTGTCACAATCGCCCAGCTGGCGGGGCTGCTGGGCCAGGAGGCGCAGGCCGAGCTGGACGCGCTGGAGTCGCAGCAGCCCTCGCTCGAGATGGAGCCCGTCGCCGAGCCTGAGTCCGGGGACCCTGCGCCGGACGCCAATGAGTATGCGCTGAATGAAGAGGTGCTGGAGCCGGAGGTCGTGGAGCCGGTCGCAGAGCCTGTCGCCGGGCCGGCCGAGGGCGGGCCGGTGGGCGAAGCCGCGCCAGAGCCTGCCGCGCCGGATGCCAGGGCGCAGGCCGCCGCGGCGCGGCAGAAGGAGCGCAGGCTGCGCGACTACTTCCGCGCGCTGCTGGACCAGCTGATCGCCGACTACGCCGACCCGGCGCGGGGGCTGGAGATCCGCGAGGTCGCCGGCGGGTTTCGCCTGGCCACCAAGCCCGAGTTCCACGATGCGGTGCGCGGCTTTGTGCGCTCGCTGAAGCCGCCGCTGAAGCTGAGCCTGCAAGCGCTGGAGACGCTGGCCGTGGTGGCCTACAAGCAGCCGGTGACGGCGCCCGAGATCTCGGAGATCCGCGGGGTGGACTCGGCCGGCGTGCTGGGCAGCCTGCTGGCGCGCAAGCTGGTGACCACGGCCGGGCGCAAGCCGGTGATCGGCCGGCCGATCCTGTACAAGACGACCAAGGAGTTTCTGCTGCGCTTCGGGCTGAAGGACATCGCCGAGCTGCCGAGCATCGAAGAGTTTGAGAAGATGGCCGGCGAGCTGGTACAGCAACTGGGCGATGAGCCGGAGCCCGACCTGCTGCGCGACGCCGAGCCGGACACCGAGCCGGACACCGAGCGGGGGCCGGAGGAGGCTGGGATGGCTGAGCAGAATGAGGCGTCGGGCAGGAGTTCGGTTCAGGGCGGGAATTCCGCACCTATCGCCGAGACCGCCGCGGTGCCGAAGCCGACGCACATCCACCACGACACGGCCGAGGACCTGATGGCCGACGACTCGACCCACCCGGAGGGCGCGCGCACGGAGCCGGCCACGGAGCCTGCCGAGCCCTAGTGAAGCGGTCGAGAGACCCCCGGCCAGGCTGCAATGCGCATCTGAACGGGGGTGAGCCGCCGTACCAATCTCGACACGAGTTCAGACTCCAGCTTCGACAACCAGCCCGACAGCCTGTCCACGCCCGAGGGCGACAACGAGACGCTGCCGGGCCAGCCTCTCGTGCCTGGCGGCCCCGCGCCGGAGCGGCCCCGCGGCGAGGGGCCGCACTCGGAGGAGCCGCTGTACCCAATGGATTAGGTGCCAGGCGCGCCGGCGCTCACCTTGGCCTCGCGCCCGCGTCGTATCGGCGTAGCATAGGTAGGTGGACAGCGTCGCCGGACCGCCCCTTGCAGGAGTTGGCTTAGGACCGCTGGAGAACGACGGAAGCGATACGGAGAACAATATGGATACGCGCAACAACCCCATTGTGATCGATGGCCGGAGCGGCCAGCAGGCGGCCTACGGCCAGCGCGGCGTGGCCGAGAGCTCGACCGGGCTGCTGAGCAAGGTGCTGGTGCTGACCTCGGTGGGCTTCCTGGTCTCGGCCGTGGGCGTGGCGCTGGCACCGCCGTTCCTGGGCGGCCTGGGGATGATTCTGTGCATCGTGGCCAGCTTCGCGCTGATCTTCGCGGTGCGCGCGACCCGGGCGAACCCGCTGCTCAGCTTCATGATGTTTCTGCTGCTCACGCTGGTGCTGGGCTTTGAGATCAGCCCGTGGATCAACATGCTGCTGCACAGCGGGCAGAGCGCGGTGGTGTTCAACTCCGCGCTGACCACGGCGGTGGGCATGGGCTGCATGGGCATCGCGGCGCAGCTGTTCAGCTTCGACTACCGGCGCGTGGGCAGCTATGCCCTCGGCGCGCTGCTGGTGCTGGTGCTGGTCGGCGTGCTGGGCATGTTCTTCCACTTCGTCAGCCCGACGTTCTATAGCTGGGCGGCGCTGGCCATCTTCAGCGTGCTGACGGTGGTGGACTTCATGCGCATCCGCAACGGCGGCGACGGGCAGACGGCCATCGAGCTGGCGGTAAGCATCTACCTCGACGGGCTGAACATCTTCCTGGCGTTGACGCGCATCTTCAGCGGCGGCCGGGACTGAACCGTACAAGCGGCCCGACTCGGTTTTGTTGCCCAATTTGCCCAAATTTCTCCCGAGACCCTTCCCGCACCAAATCAGTCCGAGTTATCATCTAAGACAGGAAGCATCTTTTCCGGGAGACAGACATATGGCATACAGCGACAAGGTAGTCGATCACTACGAGAACCCCCGCAACGTCGGCACGCTCGACAAGAGCTCCACCGAGGTCGGCACCGGCCTGGTCGGCGCGCCCGAGTGCGGCGACGTCATGCGCCTCCAGATCCGCGTCAACCCCGAGACCCAGGTCATCGAGGACGCCAAGTTCAAGACCTTCGGCTGCGGCTCGGCCATCGCCTCCAGCTCGCTCGCCACCGAGTGGGTCAAGGGCAAGACCGTCGCCGAGGCCCTCACCATCTCCAACACCGACATCGTCAAGGAGCTCGCGCTCCCGCCGGTGAAGATCCACTGCAGTGTCCTCGCCGAAGATGCGATCCGTGCCGCCATCGGCGACTGGAAGGCCAAGAACGGCGTCGCCGAAACCGCTGGCGCAGCGGTCGCTGCTCACTAATTTATCTTGCAGTCGCTGCCGGACAGTGGATCACTCTCCGCTGTTCCATTCCTGTTCTCGGGAATCTCCCTAGGCTGATTTGCCGTCTATGAAGTAGTCAAGAAATACGATTTGTGTACTATGTGTGTGAATCATTATGAACTCTAAAGCAACAGCCCGAACCGATTTGCTGTTCGCCCGCCCGTCGTTTGGGAGCGGTTTCGCACGTGCGCTCGACCTCGGGGGCACCTTCGACGCCTACAATTCGAGCGCGACCGAAGCCGAGGCTGACGAGCGAGCAATAGCCAGTGATTGGCTGGTTGTTGGCAATGATTTAGCCGTCGCCATTGAGCAGGTCAAATCGAAGTGAGCCAGCGCTCTCAACAGCGGACAGATCAACTGGCCCAATCCCAACACGCGAATGTAGGCGGTATCAATGCCGTCACACACTCTGTTGAGCTCTCCGTTCACTCTGGCCCCCTCCCCTCACCAGCGGTTTTGCGTGAGTTCGAGGAGATTCTGCCTGGGTCCGCCGAGAGGATTTTTGCTCAGTTTGAGACACAATCAAGTCACAGACGCAGCCTAGAACTGTTGAAACTAACATCTGACGCCTTCAGCCAACGATTGGGTACGGTCAGCGCTTCGTTGATCGGCTTGCTGGGCGTGATCGGAGGGTTATGGCTGACTCATGAGGGAAAGGGCATAGAGGGACTTGCCGCACTTTTTGGAACATTGGCTGGTCTGGTAGGCACTTTCCTTTACCAGAGAAAGCGTCAGGATCAGGAGCGGGATCAGAAGCAAAATCCTCAAAATAAGAATTGATTATGCCCACCACCCTCCTCCAACCCGGGACAGCACCTCCCAAGCCCGGCGCATCTGCACCCAGCGACCCGCTCGCCGGCATGACCCTGCTCACCGCCGAGGGCCTCGAGCCCCGCGCCAAGGCCGGCATCGAGATCACCAAGTCCGCCCTCAAGCGCATCCGCATCGCCATGGCCAAGGAGGGCATCTCGCCCAGCCAGGGCGGCCTGCGCCTCGGCGTCCAGGGCGGCGGCTGCAGCGGCCTCAGCTACAACATCCGCTTCGACACCCAGCCCCGCGAGCGCGACCGTACCTTCACCTTCGGCGCAGGCATCGAGACCCCCAACGATCCCTCCGGTGCCAAGCCCGTCCGCATCTTCGTCGACCCCAAGAGCTTCCTCTACCTCGCCGGCATGGTCCTCGACTTCGAAGAAACCCTCATGCGCCAGGGCTTCAACTTCATCAATCCCAACAGCACCAAAAGCTGCGGCTGTGGGTCGAGCTTCTCCGCCTAATACTAAAATACTTTAGATTGACATCTTGCAATTGACTCGATATCTTGCTTCTATGAGACAAGCGGTCGTGCTCGAATCAATGATTCTTTGTGAGCCTAACGTCGCTATCATCTCTTCACAATTAACTGTGGCCGAAGCAGTCTGGATGGGTACGGCCCTGCTTCACGACAAGCGCGGCGCTCAGAATGCCTTTACCGTGGACGAAATTGTAGAGTCGGTCCTGGCTCACAAGTTGAGCGATGCACCCGCGGAAACCATCAAGCAACATGCCAAACAGCATTGTGTCGCGAACTTGCCGCCACGCCCGAATCGCAGCCGGATGCTGTACATGACAAGTGGATCTCATCGCCGGTTGTTCCGGGATGGGGATTTGTTTGACGAGCAGCGGCAAGGCGCGCCAACTCATCCGGCTTGGGAAAAGGTTTCGGCTCGTGTACGCGAATGGTACGAGACCGTCTGGAACTCGCCCTCCGCGCTCATCGCGAATGACCCGCTGCTGAACGCCATTGGCACCGGCAAGGGAATGTTTGGCGACCAGGGCGCGGATGCCTACGTCAATTCCTTGCGCGACGGCTGGGGCGACCGCGCATGAGCCGCGTCTTCTGGGACACCAATATCTTCATCTACCTCTTCGACGGGGATTCCACATTCGTTCCCGCGGTCAAACACCTGCGTGAGCGCATGCTGGAGCGCGGCGACGAACTCGTCACCTCCGCAATGACCGTCGGCGAGGTACAGGTGCTCGCTCGCAGGCAGGG
>Ga0116230_10001547_pt1 | contig 22019 bp, 17 predicted proteins | sample S1TSphfallax_3_FD_88678 | JGI IMG/M metagenome (GOLD analysis project Ga0116230, IMG submission 88678) | Host-associated microbial communities from peat moss isolated from Minnesota, USA - S1T2_Fd - Sphagnum fallax MG | ecosystem: Host-associated > Plants > Peat moss > Unclassified | place... | reverse complement strand
GGGTCGACGGTGAGGTAATCCCAGCCTCCGGGACCGCCCACCAGGAATTGCTTCTGGACACCATACTGATGGCCACTTGCCGCAGCCCCTTGCACAAGGCTCGACGTCAAGCCAAGGGCCAGGCACCAGAAACGCATGGACATGTCGGCAGATCTCCGATCGTAACGACCGGAGTCTAGGTGATGCGAGTACCGCCGAACCTTGGGGAAAGATTACCGATTCCCAACTTGTGCCTCGCGGGCCGTTCGGGTAGAGCCCCGGACCCTATGTCCAGGCCGGGGCATCTACAATAACGTCAGACCCATTAGGCGGCCATCGTCTTCCGGCGGCGCGCCAAGAAGCCAAAGCCACCCAAACCGGACAACATCAACCATGCCGGGGCTGGCAGAGGCACCGGCGCAATCGCCGTTCCGTCGATCTGCACGTCGGCGAAGCGCCAGTTGCCGGAGCTGTTGTTATAAGCCGCCGGGCTACCGGCGATCACCGATGAGGCAGAGGCATAATTACCCAGCGTGGGATTGTAGGCTGCCACCATGCGCACACCGAAGGTGGCGTCGTTGTTGACCGAAGTAATCCCCAGAGAGGAAAAGTTGATGGTGTCGGTCTGATACGAGCCACCACTGGAGCTATTGCCCACCGTGGCGGTGATCAGTGAACCGACGTTGGTCCAACCGCTCGAGTTATTGACGTTGGTGTTGTATTGCACCTGCATGTTGGCAATGCCCTGGGCGGTCGACGCCCAGTTGAAGGACAGCAGGATGTTGCTCTCCCCAGCGGTCGTCGTCGTGAATTGTGCACCTTGCGCGTACTGCGGCGCGTTGATGCTCCAGCCATTGGCCCCGCTTTGCGTTGCCGCGGTGCTGCTACCCCGGAGCCGCCAGACGTTGCCATTGCCGATCGTGCTATTGGTGTCGCCGGTGATGTCGTCGAAAGTGTACGGCGAACCATTGGGGTAGCCCACATGGGCATAATTGTTCGCCATGCCGACGGAGGTGCCCGTGGTGGCGCTGTTGGCGGCCTGAGTACCATTGGTGGCTGCCGGTGTGTTGTCCGGAGCGACGGTAGCCAGCGTCCCGAAGTTCCATTCGGCGATGGTGTCGGCGTGCGCCGCCGCGCCCGCGCCGCAGGCTGCGAGCACGAGTCCGATGCGCCCCGCGAGTTTGAAATTTGTCATTGCAGAGATACCCCTAAAGTCCATGAATACGATGAATTTGAAATGGTGTGTAAAGTATCAACGGAGGCCTATCGCCACGGCACCGCGCTTGCGGCGAGCTGCCAATCCGAACCCGCCAAGGCCGGCGAGCAGCATCCACGCGGAGGCCGGCAGCGGCACCGGCGCAACCGCCACGCCGCGATAGACTTGCCCCAATGCGGCCGTATCCAAAACGGTGTAGTTCTCACCCGCAACCTGGCCGGCCGACGTATCCGCCAGCGTATCGGTGATCGACACGATCTGATTGGGGTCCGCACCCGCGTCGCCCAATACGCTACCCTCGGTGGAGGTCACCGCGTACAGCGTGACCGTGCCGTTGGCATTCACTTGACCCGTGAGATTGCGCAAGCCGTCCGTCGTCGTGGTCAAACTACAGGCGCCCGATCCACCGCAGACGGCGCCGCTTCCAGCCACCGTGTAGCTGCTGCCGATCAGCGACCCCTTGAGCTCGTAATCCAAGCTCCACACACCGTTCACCAGACTGTACTTATCGAGTCCACCGGCTTGCGTCGTCGGGGTGGCGCCGAAGTCGGTCGACGCCCCGGAACCTTCGTCCGCCACGTACAACGTGGTCGAATTCGCAAACCACAGACCGAACGGGTGCGGCGTATCGGTATCCGTCTTCGCCAACGCCGTATTAAACCCCGGCAGCACGGTGATCGGGTTCGAAGAACCCGTGGGCAGGCTCCCCGCGGTGCCGACCTGGTAGGCGGTGTCGATGCCATTCGATCCGCTGCCCTTGCTCACGTACAGCGTGTTGTTATAAACCGTCTCGCCGCGAAAGTTGTTGTCCTTCGCGGTCTTGTCGGCGGCGTATCCCTGCTGAGTGATGCTGTATTGACCCACCTGGGTATTGGTACCAACCCCGCCATTGGTGGTCGCGGCGGTCAGATACTGCACGCCCGTGTTGAGTGTGGTCTGAGCGCTCCCGTTGCCGTTGCCCGCATTCCCGACGAGGTAATAGCCGCCGCCGGCGGCGGCGATCGCCGCACGGCCGTTGTTGCCGTTGTAGGCGTTCGTGGTGGTGACTTGCAATGCATTGTTCGACAAGCTGATCTGACCAACGGCACGATACGTCGCCGTCTGAATGTCTGTATTGCCCGGCTCGAGAGCACCGGGTGTATTGGAATTGGAGACATCGAACTGACCGACGGTGCTGTTGTAGCCCATGAAGGTGAGCGATGAGCCGTCGGGCGACAGGTTGACGGCGAGTTCGGATTTCGAGGAAAAGCTGGTGACCAAGTTGATGCCGGCATTTTCGGCCAGCTGCGTGACGTTCACCGTATTATCGACGTTGCCGGTCGACGTGTTGATGTTCTGCAGGTAGATCCCAGACGTGATGCCAAAGTTGGCGTCTGAGGTATCGTTGTTCCAGACGTTCGACGAGCAATTGGCGTTGGCGCAAAAGGCGCTGCCGGCCACGGTGTTCAAGGTCGACGTGGTTCCAGTTCCGGACGCATTGTAAGGCAACGCGGTACCGACACCAAACCCCGTGTCAGTGTACGTACTCGAACTGACGATCAGATCGCCGCCGAAGTTGCCGAGCGCCTGTTGGGCGCCTGCCGGTAAAGCGACGATCGTTCCCCCCGCGAGAGTGGCGGCTACGGTGGTTCGCAACCAATTGCTGGTCATTTTCTTAAATCCCCTCGTGTTTTGTTTGCCTCAGCCACGTTAAGTTCACACAGGCCTATCTCATGCCCATGTCGATTGTGTGACGATCGGGTAACAGCTGGCGTTCAGCACGCGGTCGCGCTCCCGACCACCGTCAGGAAAAAATCTTGCGTCGCGTGCCTGTTATCCTGTACTTTGCACTACAAAGTTCGCATTGACGCTGCTCGGGCCGCGTGAGGATCACGATGATCGCGCAAGTCGAAAGGTCGTCGAAATCCCGTGCACCAGCGCTTGGTCCGGTGGCATTACCGGACGTGCTGCACGGAGGCTTAGCGCTGCTAATCGTCATGATCGGCGTGTTGAGTGTGACTGAGGACTGGCATGCCCGGCACGTGGTCGAAGCATGGATCAACATCCATCTGCTCCTTGCTTTGACACTCATCGGGTTGCTGCTTGCCCGATATCGGACATGCGTGAAACGCTCGACGCCGCTGCTGCCGGCGGACATCCGTGCATGGTCCCGTCGACTTTCCCGCTTCGTGTACCTGTTGATTTACGCCGTGATCGGCATCCGGCAGTGCATGAGCATCGTGGGCGGCATGTGGCACGGCGGCGCACCGGACGCACCCCCTGATCTTTCCGGCTTCGATCCCAAGGGCGATTTTCCGCTGCTGTTGATGACCACACTGTTGGCGCTTGCCGTGGTTCGCGTCATGGCATTCAGACTATTGTCGTACGCCATCAAGTGCGGGGCGTCTGCCAACTGCGCGAACGAGATCCCGATCGAGCACGCGCACAACTAACATTTTCTTTAGTCGGTTCGTTATCCTGTCGGAATGCTTTCGCGCCGCGATCTTCTCAAGTTCTCCGGCCTGCTCGGCCTGGCTCCGTCGCTGCCGGGGTACACGCAGACGCCGGCCGCGCCCGACTACACCCTCGAGATCGCGCCGGTCACCATCGACTTGTCGCCGCGTCACCGAGTGACCACCACGGCTTACAACGGCCAAGTGCCGGGGCCCTTGTTACGCTTCAAGGAAAACCGCCCGGTCACCATCGATGTAGTCAACCGCACCGATCGCCCGGAAGTCGTGCATTGGCACGGACTGTTCCTTTCTCCCGATGTCGATGGGGCGATGGAGGAAGGGACGCCGCCGATTCAATCGAATTCGCGCGCTCGTTACACCTTCGCGCCGCGGCCTGCGGGCTTTCGCTGGTATCACACGCACACCATGGCGATGAACGATTTCACTCGGGCGCAGTACGGTGGCCAGCATGGCTTTCTGTCGATCGAGGCAGACGATGATCCGGGTGCTTTCGATCAGGAGTTTTTTCTCGGCCTGCATGATTGGCAGGGCTATCTGCTCGCCACGGACGACGGCGCCATGAGCCCGAGCTACGCCGTTGCCACGATCAATGGTAAAGCCATGGGGTCGAATGAGCCTCTGCGGGTAAAGCAGGGACAGCGCGTGCTGCTGCACGTGCTCAACACCAGTCCAACCGAGGTCCACTGGGTCGCATTGACCGGCCACACCTTGCGCGTGGTGGCGCTCGATGGTAACCCCGTGCCCGATCCGCAGAGCGTCCCCATGCTCAGGTTGGCGCCGGCCGAGCGCGTTTGTGCGCTGGTGGAAATGAACAATCCCGGCGTGTGGGTATTGGGTGAGGTGCGCAAGCACGTCCAAGCGCTCGGCATGGCGATCACCGTCGAATATGCAGGCAGGTCGGGCAGCCCACGATGGGATCAGCCGCAGTCACTGATCTGGAACTACGAACAATTTGCCGGCGTGCCGCGTGCGGCGGCGGCCTCTGCCCCGCCCATCCTCGTGCCGATGGTGTTTGAATCGAAGTTTCGTGGTCACGGCGCGATGGAGCGATGGACCATCAACGGCAACTCTTATCCTGACGCCCACGTCGCACCGCTCATCCATGGCCGCCGCTATCGACTGCAATTCATGAATCAGAGCGCCGACGACCATCCACTGCACCTGCACCGTCACAGTTTCGAGCTCAAGGTGCTGGGCGCACCGCTCGACGCCTCTGCGAGTGCGCAGCCCACGGAGATTCGCGGCATCATCAAGGACGTGGTCCTGGTTGACGCACACACTCGGGCCGAAGTGGAGTTCACCGCCAACAATCCCGGCGCCTCGCTATTCCACTGTCACCAGCAAGATCACATGGACATGGGATTCATGATGCTCCTTACCTATGCCTGAGCGGCGGATCCAGACGCTGCGGCCGTGGCTGGGGATGATTCCCGTATTGACCTGTGCCACGCGGATCGCGCATGCGCAAACCAATTACGAGATCCAGGTGTACGGTGCCGAAACGGTGCCTCCCGCAACGTTGATGACCGAATTGCACTCGAATTTCACCGTCGAGGGCGAAAAATTCCCCGTCGATGGGCAGTATCCCACTCTGCATCAGGAGCACGAAACGGTCGAGCTCACCGAAGGACTCAATGACTGGTCGGAGGTCGGTTTCTACCTCTTCACCTCTGAACAGGACGGCCATGGAGTGCAATGGGTGGGCGATCACATCCGGCCGCGTATTCGAGTGCCGGATTCGTGGGGATGGCCGGTGGGCGTGAGCCTATCCACCGAAATCGGTTTCCAGCGCTCGGCCTACTCCACTGACACCTGGACCTGGGAAATCCGCCCGATCATCGACAAGAGCATCGGTCGCTGGTACTTCGCGGTCAATCCGGCGCTCGAAAGAACACTGCACGGCCCGGACGTCAATCAGGGTTTGGGCTTTGCGCCGAGCGCCAAGATCAGCTACGACCTCACCAAGGTGGTGAGTGCCGGCATCGAGTGGTATGCCGACTATGGTGCGATCGGCAACCTCTCGCCCATCCATGACCAGCAGCAACAGGTATTCGTCGTCACGGACTTGAACGTGTCGCCGTTATGGGAGATCAATATCGGCGTCGGCATCGGTGCCACCGCCTCGACCGACCACCTCATCGTCAAGGCGATTCTCGGCCGCCGCTTCGCCTGGGGCCGGCGCTCCGAGGTTGACTAGATTTTTCTGGCGAGCGCCGAAGACCCAGCTCTTCGTGGAAAATATGTTAAGTTTCTCGCGATCGTGCCGGCGACCAAACCGCCGGATCACAAGAACCGGTTCGGGATGATGGCGCTCGTGCGAGGCGCCTGGTATTGCTTGACATCAGTCCACGTCCACCAGGGAGTAGTAATAATGAGATTCCGTCATTTGTTGCGCCAGGTAGGTTCGGGAGTGATTCTTGCAACCGCGGCGGTGAATATGACCTTTGCGGCGACCAGTCAGATCATCGCCAATAACGTGCCCGGATTCACCAAAGCGGCGACACTGGTCGGGCTGACCGAGCCGACCAAGATCATCGACGTGATGGTCTGGCTCAAGCCTCGCGACAAGGCCGGATTGGACCGCTTGGTCGCGTCCTTGTACGACCCGACTGCCGCCAATTATCGTCACTGGCTGACGCCGTCGGGCTTCGCGGCCGCCTACGCACCGACTGACGAGGATGCCTCGACGGTCGCTCAGTTTTTGAGTTCGAGCGGGTTGTCCGTGCTGGCGGTGGGTCCACAGAACATGTTCGTCCGCGCGCAAGGCTCGGTGGCGAGCGTCAACCGCGCGTTTCAGGTCAAGTTGCATGACTTCAATTTCCGCGGTCAGACGCTCTATGCGAACACGGGGGCTCCCACGGTGGCGGGCGCCGCCGGCAGCCTGATCAGCGCGGTGTACGGGCTGCACAACCTCACTTACACCCACCCGAACGCCACTCGTTCCGTGATCTCGGGCGGCGCGGGCAAGCAAACGTCCTCCCGCATCGCCGCGGCGTCGGCTCCGGTCATCAGTTCAAAATGCGTTTCGGGCACCGAAACCGAATCCTTCCTGAGCGGCGGCACCACCTATCCGGATGTCACGCTGAAGGGCAACGCGTATTCCCCCGATGCGGGATCGGTCGGCGGCTGCGGTTACACCCCACCGGAGATCCAAGCCGCATACCAGCTCACCACGTTATACAAAAAGGGCTATGACGGCGCCGGCCAGACCATCGTGATCATCGACTGGTGCGGTTCACCGACGATCCTGGCGGATGCAAACAAGTTCTCCGCGGCCTATGGACTGCCCGCCCTGACGCCCGCCAACTTCAAGATCATCAATTCGTCGACCCCGCCGATTTGCGGCGCCGTCGACCCTGAGATCAACATCGACGTGGAGTGGGCGCACGCCATTGCGCCGGGCGCCAAGATCGATTTGGTGGTGCCGCCGAGCGCGAGCTTCGCCGATGTCGATTCGGGCGAGTTTTTCGCCATCGTCAATGGGCTCGGCAGCGTGATCTCGGGCAGCTATGGCAGCGAGGAATACCTCGACACCCCGGCGGAACTCGTGACTGAGAGCCTCATCAATGAAATCGCCGCGGTGCAGGGCATTGCCGCCAATTTCGCGACAGGCGACAACGGTGACGACACCTACGACTTCCCGCAGTTCGACCCGGCGAGCGTGAATGCGCCCGCCGACTCTCCCTACGCTACCGCGGTGGGTGGCATCAGCCTCGCACTCAACGCGAACGGCGCCATCGCGTGGCAGAGCGGCTGGGGAACCAACCTCGCACCGATCGACGAAGCCGGTTTCATCCTCGACCCGCCGCCGAACTTCAGCTTCTTCAATTTCGGTTCCGGTGGCGGCCCAAGCGCGGTGTTTGCCAAGCCCGGCTATCAATCCGGCTTGAGCGGTTCGAAGCGTTTGCTGCCGGATATCTCCTGGCTCGCGGACCCGTTTACCGGCGCGGTGATCGTCATCAGCGAACCTTTCCAATATCCAGAACAAGTCGCCGAAGTGTATGGGGGCACGAGCCTCGCATGTCCCATGTTCTCCGGGCTGTGGGCCATCGCCAATCAAGTTGCCGGGGAGTCGCTCGGCCAGGCGGCACCGTATCTATATTCGCTGCCAGCCGCGGCGATTCTCGACGTGCAGCCGGTCACCTCTGCGACCAACGTCACGGCGAAGTACAAGGAGTCGGCGACGGTCACCGATACGTATAGCGCCGCTGAACTGGCGGGCCCCCTCGAGAACACGACGCAGTTCGTCAGCGCAATCTGGAATTACCCCCTGGCGGAGGACACGGTGTATATCCTGACGTTTGGCACCGATACCGGGCTTACGACGGCGCGGGGCTGGGATGACGTTACCGGGGTCGGCGTACCGAACGGTCCGGCATTCGTGGAATCCTTCGCGAAGTAGAGCCGCGCCGCGTGGGCCGGGCGTACCTGCCCGGCCCGCGTTCAGACAGAGGGCCACTACCGGATGACTCCATCTGAGCCGCTGGAACAGATCGATCGGGCGCGCACCCTGCATCGGCGCGGGGAGCATGCTGCGGCCGCTACGCTCTATCGGCAGATCATGGAGGCGCATCCCGACAGTGCCGAGGTTCGCTACCGTTATGCCAACCTGCTGAAGGATCAGGGCGCGCTCGCGGATGCGCTGACCCATTACGATGCTGCGATTGCTCTCAAGTCCGACCATGCCCACGCCTATTGCAACCGCGCGGTGGTATTGGGCCTGCTGAAGAGGCTGCCGGAGGCACTCGCGAGTTACGACCACGCGATCGCCATCGATCCCTGCGACCTGATCGCACACTGCAATCGGGCCATGCTGCTGATCGGACTCGGGAACAAGGATGCCGCGCTGGCCGGATTCAACACCGCCATCGCTCTCGATCCGCAGTGCTTTCCCGCGCATTTCGGCTGCGGCGCGCTGCTGCAGGAACGGCAGCAATGGACCGCGTCGCTCGCTGCGTACGATCGGGCAATCGCCGTGAATCCGGGCGACGCACTGACGCACTACAACCGCGGCTGCGTGCTCAAGGAGCTCGAACAATGGCACGCGGCAGTGCTGGGCTTCGAGCGGGCAATCGCCTTGAATCCAGACTTCGCGCTCGCCCACGCCAACCGCGCCGTGCTGTTGCAACAGCTGGGTCAGTTTGAGGCGGCCCTCGCCGACTACGACCGGGCGGTTGCGTTGAACCCGGCATCCGCTGCGACGTGGTTCAATCGCGGCACCGTACTCACGGCACTCGATGACCTGGCCGCCTCCTTGCAGAGCTACGAGCGCGCCATTGCCCTGCAAGCCGACAACGCGGACGCGCATCTGAACCACGCCTGCACACTGCAGAACATGGGACTGCTACCGCAGGCCATCGAAGGCTACCGGCGGGCCATTGGCATCAACCCGGAATTGCCCGAGGCGCACTACAATCTGGCGCTCGCCTCGCTCACGATCGGCGATTTCGCGACGGGCTGGCGCGAATACGAGTGGCGCTGGCGTGCGAAGGGCGGCCCCATCTATCGCGAAAAGCGGACTTTCGGACCGCCGCTGTGGCTCGGCCAGGAGGAGATCGCCGGCAAAACCCTGTTGCTCTACGGGGAACAGGGTTTGGGTGATTCGCTGCAATTCTGCCGCTACGTCGACCGAGTCGCACGGCTCGGTGCGCGGGTCGTCCTCGAAGTGCCGGCGCCGCTGGTGGATCTGTGCGCCCGGCTGCCCGGCGTGGCCTTGAGCATTCCCTACGGCAGTCCGTTGCCGCCGTTTGATTGTCAGTGTCCGCTCATGAGCCTACCGCTTGTGTTCGCAACCACGCTCGAGACCATTCCGTCGACCTCCGGGTATCTCAAGAGCGACCCGAGCAAAGTGGCCGTATGGCAGCAACGGCTCGGCGCCAGATCGAGGCCGCGCATCGGCCTGACGTGGAGCGGCAACCAAACGGCTGGCACGAATCGCAAGCGCCATTTTCCGTTGTCGAGCCTGCTGCCCCATCTCCCCGCCGGCTTCGATTATTTCTGCCTGCAGACCGATGTGGTCGCGGCCGATCAACAGACCCTCGCCCACTCGCCCACCATCCTTCGGTTCGAGCATCTGCTTCGCGACTTCAGCGATACCGCGGCGCTGTGCGAGTGCATGGACCTCGTGGTCAGCATCGATACCAGTGTTGCGCACTTGAGCTGCGGTCTCGGGAAGAGTACCTGGGTGCTCCTCGCCCATGTAGCCGATTGGCGTTGGCTGCTCGATCGGGAGGACAGCCCGTGGTACGCGTCGGCGCGACTGTTCCGCCAGGCTTCGCCGGGCGATTGGCAGGGTGTGTTCGAACGGGTCGCCGTGAGGCTGCGCCGCGAGTTCGCGGCGGATATTCAAACCGTAGCGTTTTGATACGACCCGCCGGGAGGAACGATTGCGCAGAGGTAGCCGCATAATTCGCTGGGGATCCCGCCTGGAAATCGATTCTTGAGTTCGGATAAGAGAAAAAATGAGCCGAGCCTCTCGGCGAGAAAACCGACGGCTCGCACTTGGAAATTATCGTAGGTTCGCAGACGGGGCGCGCAGCGAGTAACGAATTCGCGTCCTAGATTCTCCAGCTTTTCGAGCACGGGGCGAACCCAGGCGGTGGGGTAAACGCCAAGTTCGCAGCCGCCTGGAATGAATAATTTTTCCTCTGCAAACGCTTGGGCCTCATCGAGGGTCAGTATTCCCATGTCCACGGCCATGGATACGTACTCGAAGAGGTCGATTGCCAGATGTGTCACGATGTAGTGCTCGACGACACCGCAGTGGAACTTGAGCGGAAAACCTATGAGGAATTCACAGCCCCGGCGGGGTTCTATCTCCTCACGAGGAATGCCCTTTGCCTCGGGCACGGTAATTTCGTGATAGAAATCCAGAACAGCCGATGGCGCTCCTATCTGGGTGCGGACGATGATTTTTCGGTGTGAAAATATCCCGGTCAGGTGGGTGGGACCGGTGGCGTCCATTGCCAGGGGAATGACGTAGTTGCCCGCGGCGCCATATGAATAAGGCCGCATCCGATCCCAAAAGGCATCCAGCGCCGAAATGTGGGCGCCGCGTTGGGGGTGATAGTCGCCTATTCCAATGACGTAGTCCGCAAGATGATCCGGCACCATCGGTGCTTCATGAGTCACGCAATAAGTTCGTTGTGAAGCCACGCCGTTTCCCTCTATCCAACCCAGAGATTAGCGCATTGGAGCCGAGAATACTGCTCCCGGAAACGCCGCTGCCTTGAGACTTGTGCACGGCGCGACACGACATAAACTGGTACTTTTCCGGCGATGTCCGAGTCGAACACCATGAATGCCAATGGGGCCCGCGCGCTGGCGCCACTGGATCGACTCGCGATCGGTTATCTGACTTTGCCGCTATTCATCTTTCTGATCGGCTGGTTCGAGTGGTGGGCCGCCACCGTATTGGTGGCTTGCTCTGCCTATGCGCTGCGGCCGCTCTATATGAATTGGAGTGCGCCGGCTCGGGCGACGGTGACTTCGCGCCAACTCGTGATCGCCGTGGTGATCGGTTGTGGATGGGCGATCCTGGGCGGAACGGATCATTTGTTTTTTGCCAATATCGACTGGTATGTCCGCGATGCCGTGCTGCATGATTTGGTCTCATCCCACTGGCCCGTGGGATACGGTTCGCACCAGGGGCACGAGACCCTGTTGCGAGCCCCGCTGGGCTATTATCTGACGGCCGCCCTCATTGGGAAGTCGACCAGCCTATCGCTCGCCCATGTTGCACTACTGGCATGGACCGCGATCGGCGCCGTGCTGTTTCTGCTGATGATCATGTCTCTCGTTGAGGATAAGCCGGGTACGCAATTGCTGGCCGTGGCCGTTGTCGTGTTATTCAGCGGGGCGGATATTGTCGGCGAGTTGTTGAATGCGGGCCCTCAATTTCGCGCGGAGTGGGACGTTCCTATGCACCTCGAATGGTGGGCGGGCTCGTACCAATACTCGTCCATGACCACTCAGTTGTTTTGGGTGCCGAACCATGCCTTCGGCGGCTGGTTGATCATCGGCATGCTTTTCCGTTGCGGATTGGCGAGCGATCTCGAGCTGTTGCTGCCGTTTCTCCTTGCGACGGCGGCCCTCTGGTCGCCGCTCACCGCTGTGGGTCTCGTGCCGTTCGTCATGTGGCGCATGGCGCAACATGTGTTCAATGCCCATTCCCTGAAATTGCTGCACCCGCAGAACTGGCTACCAGCGCTGATTGTCGGAGTCGTGGTATCCGCTTACTTGACCATCGCGGCTGGCGCCGTCCCAAAAGGTTCGAGCCTCGCCGGATGGGAGTCAGACGACGCCATCATGTCGCTGCTTCGGCAAACGGAGTTCTTTCTCCTGGAGGCCGGGCTGATTGGCATCGCGATAGCCCTGATCCGACCATCGATCGAACTTTACATTGCATTGGCGGTGCTCGCCGTTTTGCCAGCCGTGTATTTGGGCCCCAATAACGACCTGGTCATGCGGGCATCCATTCCCGCACTGACCGTGCTTGCGATATGCGCAGTCAACGCTCTGCTCGACGAGAAACGGCTAACCCACATGTGTCGCAAGAAAGCGTTACTCGGTGTGTTATTGCTCATTGGCGTCATGACACCGATCTCTGAAATCTCGAGGGCGATAATTTTCCCCGTTTGGCCGATCAACCATCAGGCCACGCTCATCGGTACCAACTGCGGTGGATTTCCGCCACATTACGTCGCCGAAATTGGTGGACAGCACATCATGCAAGTACTGCGCACCCCCAGTCGACTTGCGCTGGGGCCGCTGGGACCCGAGTCCTGCGATAACCCGGCCCGTGAAATCATGTATCGTCGCTATCCACCTTGAGCGGCTACCCACCGCCGTGATCCGCTGATTGCACGAGAGATTTCTCTCGAGAAAGCGTCTGATTCACCTGCCGTCGATCCACTCGAAATCGAGTCCGGGTTTCGTTAAGTGGCTCACATTTTGCCGGCGCGAAACGGACGGACCGCGTCGCTCGACGCGCCGGTTCGAGACATGTGCACGGGCGCTCACGACATAATCTGCTAATTTTCCACCGATGTTCAGCCCGGTATTTGGGAGATCGCTCTATTCCCTGCCAATCCGTTGAGGTCATAGTGTCCCGTACAGAAGAGCATTCCGTGGCAATCGCCGACGCATCAGCGCAGGCCGGCAGCGTCATCATCGCCAATGGCGCGCGCGCGGGCCAGCCACTCCTGGTGCTGAGCGCCGCCGACGCCGAAGGCTACCTGCGGTTCGCGCCCATTGCGAATGCCGACCTGCATGCCAAGGGCTTCGGGTTGGCCCTCGACGCCGGCGATTTTACCGCCGACGCATTTCCGGGCTGGCTCAGGCTCGACCGACTCGGCTGGCAATACATTGAAGGCGCTCGCGCCGTCGGCAAGATCAAGCCGTCGTGCCTGGCACGCGTACACCGCATGCTGTGCACGGACGAGGCGCGCAGCTATGCGGGCATCGCCCATGCGGCGGCGCCGTTCATCGCGGGCCGCACGCCCGTGCCACCGTCAGGCAAGGTGATCGGAGCGCGCGAACTCGAACTGTTGGTCGAATCGTCTCTGGATGGGTGGCTGACCACTGGCCGCTTCAATGACGCCTTCGAGCGCAAGCTCGGCCAATATCTCGGTCGGCGCCATGTTCGCACGACCAACTCGGGCTCCTCCGCCAATCTGCTGGCGATGACGGCGCTGACGTCGCACCTGCTCGGGGATCGCGCCCTCAAGCCCGGAGATGAAGTGATTACGGTGGCGGCCGGCTTCCCAACCACCGTCAATCCTAGTCTGCAGAATGGTTTGGTGCCCGTCTTCGTCGACGTGACGCTGCCCACTTACAACATCGATCCCGAGAGGGTCGAGGCGGCCGTGTCGCCGCGTACTCGCGCGATCATGATCGCCCATACTTTGGGCAACCCGTTCGATCTCGACGCCGTGATGGAGGTGGCGCGCCGCCACGATCTCTGGGTGATCGAAGACTGCTGCGACGCGCTGGGAGCCACCTATCGCGATCGCAAGGTCGGTACGTTCGGCCATATCGGCACGTTGAGCTTCTACCCGGCGCATCACATCACCATGGGTGAGGGCGGCGCGGTATTCACCGACGACGAGCAGTTGCGGCGCGCAGTGGAATCGATCCGTGACTGGGGGCGGGATTGCTACTGCGCACCCGGGCGGGATAATACGTGCGGCAAGCGCTTCAAGTGGCAACTCGGCGACATGCCTGCGGGTTACGACCACAAATATACCTACTCGCATCTCGGCTACAACTTGAAGATCACCGACATGCAGGCAGCCTGCGGCCTTGCACAGCTCGACCGGATCGAGGGCTTCGTAGAATCGCGCCGGCGGAATTTCCGGCATCTCGCCGCCCGGCTCGCACCTCTCGCCGACCGGTTGCTGCTGCCGGAGGCCACCCCGGGAAGCGACCCCTCGTGGTTCGGCTTTCCGATGACGCTGCTGCCCACCGTTCCGCGCACGCGTGAGCAACTGACCGCATTTCTCGACAGGCACAAGATCGGCACACGGCTGCTGTTTGCCGGCAACCTGACCCGCCAGCCGTATTTTCGCAACCAGCCGCATCGCGTGAGCGGCAGCTTGGACACCACCGACCTCATCATGGCGCGCACGTTCTGGATCGGCGTTTACCCAGGCCTCAGCATCGATATGCTCGATTACTCCGCCGACAAGATCATCGAATTCCTGGATCCGCGGCTTTGAATGCGTCGCAGCGCATCGCGAGTTGGCTCGGGAATCAAGGCGTGGACCAGGTGTTTGCGGTCACCGGCGGCGGCGCCATGTTCTTGAACCATGCTTTCGCGAGCCAGACCGGTCTGCGCTGCACCTTCATGCACCACGAGCAAGCCTGCGCCATGGCCGCAGAAGCCTATGCGCGCATCTGCGGGAAGCCGGCGCTCCTCAATGTCACCACCGGTCCCGGCGGCATCAATGCGCTCAACGGCGTCTTCGGTGCCTTCACGGATTCGATTCCAATGATCGTGATTTCCGGACAGGTCAAGCGGGAAACCGCGATGTCGTTCAATCCGGTGCCCGGTCTACGGCAACTCGGCGACCAGGAAGCCCCCATCATCGACATGGTGCGACCGATCACCAAGGGAGCGTGGACCATCAGGTCGCTGGCCGAACTCGGCGAGCTGTTGCCGCGGGCATACCGGCTCGCGACGACCGGCCGGCCGGGACCGGTCTGGTTGGACATACCGAGCGATCTGCAATCCTCTCGCGAAGAATTCACGTTCACCGACCCGGCAATCGACCCGCAGCCGACCGATGCGCGAGCGCTGCAGGCAAAAGCACGCGAAGTCATCAGTCTGTTGCAACGAGCGCATCGTCCCGTCGTGCTGGCCGGCACGGGCATCCGCCTCGCGGGAGCCGAAACCGAGCTGCTCCACTTCGTCGAGCGGTTTGCAGTTCCGCTCGCCACCGCATGGACACATGATCTCATCGCGTCCGATCATCCCTTGTTCGCCGGAAGGCCGGGAACCATCGGCTCACGCGCTGGTAACCTCTGCGTACAGTCGGCTGACTTGGTATTGGTCATAGGCTCACGGCTCAATATTCGTCAAGTTAGCTACAACTGGGCGAGCTTTGCGCAACGCGCCTGCATAGTCCAAGTCGATGTGGACCCGGCGGAGTTGTCGAAACCGCTGGTCCGGCCCCACCTGCAGATCGTTGCGGACGCTCGCGAGTTCCTGCTCGCATTGCATGCCGCGGCGGATTCATCTGCGGGTTTGCCGTCCTTCGCGCCGTGGGTCTCTTGGTGTCAACGGATTCGCGCGACCTACCCGGCTCTCGAACCCGCCAACGTAAGCGTCGACGCCATCAATCCCTATGACGCCGTCGTCCGGGTGTTCGAGGCATTGCCCGAGCGGGCCGTGGTGGCCTGCGGCAACGCATCCGCCTGCATCATTCCATTTCAGGTCGGACACCTCAAATCGGGCCAGCGATTGTTCAGCAATTCGGGGGCGGCTTCCATGGGGTACGAACTGCCGGCGGCCATCGGCGCCGCCATCGCCGACGGCACGCGGCGGGTGATTTGTATGGCCGGAGACGGCAGCCTGCAGATGAACGTACAGGAGTTGCAGACATTACAAACGCTGCAGCTCGACATCGCCATCGTGGTTCTCGCCAACGATGGGTATCTTTCGATCCGGCTGAGCCACGAGAGCTACTTCGACAAAGTAGTGGGCGCGGATCGCGCTTCCGGCGTCGATTGTCCGGATTACGTCCTTCTGGCGCGGGCATACGGACTGCAGGCGATAGATATCCGCAAGCCCGAAGATCTTGGGCAGCTTGCGGAATTCATACCTCGCCGCGGACCGGTGTTGATACAGATCCATGTGGACCGCACGCAGGGATTTTCACCGAAACTCAAGTCCCGAATCGATGCCACCGGCAAGTTCTTGACGCCGGAACTCGATGATCTATTTCCGTTCGTCTCGGCCGAGACGCTGGCGGCGATCCACGCGAGCGCGCAGGAGGTTCGATCGCAACCATGAGCATTTACAACGTATTCAGCAACCTGTTCGTCCTGGAAGTGGCCAACAACCACTGGGGCAGCGTCGAACGCGGGCAGCGAATCATCCATTCTTTCGCACAAGTCGTACGCTTCAACAACGTGCGGGCCGCCATCAAACTGCAGTTTCGCGACGGCAGCCACTTCGTCCAAAACGGCTTCAAGGGACGCGATGACATTCGATACATCAAGAAAACCGAGGCCACGGTATTGTCGAGCAAGGAGTATGCCAAGCTGATCGACACCATTCGGGACCAGGGATGCATCCCGATGGCGACGGCGTTCGACGAGGCGTCCGTCGATCTGTGCGAGGAGTTCGGTCTGCCGATCATCAAGGTGGCGAGTTCCGACATCAATGATTGGTTCCTGCTCGAGCGGATCGCCAAGACCCGCAAACCGGTCATCGTTTCGACCGGAGGATCATCGGAGAAAGACGTCGACGACCTCGTCGCATTCTTTGGCCGGCGCAACATCCCGCTGGCGCTGAACCACTGCGTCTCGCTCTACCCCTCCGAGGACGGCGAACTCGAACTGAATCAGCTCGATTTTCTGCGTCAACGATATCCCCAACTGGTCATCGGCTATTCGACGCACGAATACTGCGACTGGCAGTCATCGATGTTGATCTCGTATGCCAAGGGCGCACGGACCTGGGAGCGCCATATAGACATCGAGGCGGACGGAATTCCCGTGTCGCCCTATTGCTCGTTGCCAGAGCAAATCGATACCTGGTTCAAGGCGTTCCACAAGGCGCGCGAGATGTGCGGCGCCAGTGGCGAAACCAAACGCATTCCACAACGCCGGGAAGTGCAGTATCTCGATTCACTGGTGCGCGGAGTGTACGTCAAGCGCGACCTCCCCGCGGGGTATGAATTCCATCACGGTAGCGCGGATCTCGACTTCTACCTCGCAATCCCATTGCAAAAGGGCCAGCTTTCATGCCGTGAGATCATGAATGGGCAACGGGCCGCCAAAGCCCTGAAGGCTGAAACCCCGTTGATGATCGACGATCTCGATAGCCCCTATGCCACCAGTGCTTCCTTGCGTGAGTTCATCTATCAGCGGGGCATGTGACCGCTGCCATGCACGACTTCCTCGCTATCGATTTCGCCAGACTGGAATCGGACGCGATCGAGCGCTGCGCGGCTTTGGACGGCAAGCGACTCTATTTGACCGGCGCATCGGGTTTCTTCGGCAAGAATTTTTTGGCGCTGCTTAACTTCTTGCAGCGGCGGGGAGTGTCGTTCGAGGTCACGGCTCTCAGCCGCTCACCTCGGCGCATTCTGGGCGCGCACGGCTGGCTCAGTCTGCCGTGGTTGAAATGGGTCGAAGGCGACGCCCGATCGCCGTGGCCGAAAGGGACGCTGGATGGCTATGATTTGGTCCTGCATGCGGCAACCGATACAGCAGCCAGCGCTCATGCCGACAAACTTGCAGTGTTCGACGGGATCCTCGCGGGTACCCGGCAGGCATTGTCGTTCGCTGCCGACCAAGGAGTTCAGCGCCTGTTGTTATGCGGTTCCGGGGCGCAGTATGGTCCGATTCCGCACTCGTTCGCAGCGGGCGTACCAGAAACCAGCCTCATCGCATGCGATCCGTTGCGGCCCGCGAGCGCATACGGCGAAGCCAAGAGAGCCGCCGAAATGCTGGGTGCGCTGCATGCAGAATCCCGGGGCATTGAGGTGGTCAATGCGCGATGCTTTGCATTCGTGGGTCCCGGCCTTGCTCTGGATGGACATTTCGCGATCGGCAATTTCCTGAGTGCCGCGCTCGCCGGTGAATCGATCTTGCTGTCCTCGCGCGGCCATGCAGTGCGCAGCTACCTCTATGGGGCGGATCTGGCCGTCTGGCTGTTGATTCTGTTGCTCCACGCCCCACCGGGTGCAGCCGTCAATGTCGGATCCGACGTCCCCATTTCGGTGCTCGATCTGGCGTCGCGTGTCCGAGACCTCGTCAGCCCGGCGTCGCGGGTTCAAGCGGGCGACGGCGGCGACGGCGAGGAGCGCAGCTTCTACCTGCCGTCAATCCGGCGTGCGCGAGAGCTCGGGCTCGACATATGGACGGATTTGGACAGCGCCATCACGCGTACCGCGGCTTGGCACCGCCAACAAACCCGCAGGGACCAGCCATGAAACTCATTTCCATCGTGACCCCTTGTTTCAACGAAGCGGAAAACGTCCGGGAACTGTATGTGCGGCTCAAGCATGTCCAGGAAACCTTGCCGCACTACCGGTTCGAACACATTTTCATAGATAACGCGTCGACGGACGATACGGTCGCCATCATCAAGACCATCATCGCTGCCGACTCCACGGTGCGATTGATCGTCAACGCCCGCAACTTTGGGCACGTTCGCTCACCGTATTACGCCTTGCTGCAGGCACGCGGGGATGCTGTCATCTGTCTCGCCTCCGACCTGCAGGATCCTCCGGAACTCATCCCCGACATGGTAAGGTCATGGGAAGGCGGATTTCGGGTGGTCGCGGCAGTCAAGCGTGTCAGCCGGGAATCGAAGCTCATGTGGCTGATCCGATCGAGCTATTACCGGCTCGCGAAGCGGCTGGCGGACGTCCGATTACTCGAGCATTTCACGGGATTCGGGATGTATGATCGGGCGTTCGTTGACGTGCTCAAAACCTTGCATGATCCCTATCCGTATTTTCGCGGCTTGGTTGCCGAGATCGGCTTCGATGTGGCGACGATCCCGTTTGAGCAACCCGGCCGCCAGCGCGGCATTACAAAGAACAATTTCTACACGCTGTATGATCTCGCCATGTTGGGAATCACCAGCCATTCGAAAATTCCCATCCGTTTGGCTACCATGGCCGGATTTGCGCTCTCGATCGCCAGCTTTTTCATTTCTCTCACCTACCTGGTCTTGAAGCTCCTGCTGTGGGATCGCTTTCAGCTTGGTACGGCGCCGCTGCTCATTGGCATGTTCTTCTTCGGATCGGTGCAAATCTTCTTCATCGGATTGATAGGGGAATACGTGGCCGCCATACACACCCAGGTATTGCGCCGTCCTCTAGTCGTCGAACGCGAGCGGGTGAACTTTGACGCCTCGCCAACGGATTTCGTATGACTCTTCGTCTGACGATAGACATTTTCATCAGCAACCGAGCGGATCTCTTGCCGCAATCGCCGGCAAGCGCGCTGGTCCTCATCACCGATCGAGTCGAGAATTATTCGATGGTTGCGGTGAGGGACGTGCTGAAGCGGTGCTATGCCTACCTTACATTCAGTTGCTTGCCTTGAACAATTATGGTCCTTCGTCCACTAGACGTGTCTGTCAATTGTGATGGGCATGCGCGTCGGGCTCACGTCGTTCAATCGTAATATCATCGCGAGTTATATCGCCAACATCTACGTTACCTTAACGGCAATCGTCTTGGTGCCATTGTATGTCCGCTACATGGGGGCGGAGGCATATGGCTTGATCGGCTTCTACGCCATGCTTCAATCCTGGTTCGTCATGTTGGACATGGGGCTCACACCCACCATGTCGAGAGAGATTGCGCGCTTTCGCGGGCACGGAGTCGACACCTCTGGTCTTCGAATCCTCCTTCGGACAATGGAGGGATTGTTTGTGATAATCGGGCTTGTCGGAGCGAGTGCGATAATCTCAGGGTCTGGTTTTATCGCCGCAAGCTGGCTAAATATTCAAGAACTGCCATATGTGGAAGTGCGTAACTCGCTGATGCTCGTCGGGGTGATCATCGCTCTTAAATTGATCAGCGACTTGTATCGCGGCATCATCAATGGCTTCGAGCGATTGGTTTGGTTGGCAGCGTTCAATGCGGCAACCGCGACACTGCGATGTATGTTGGTGATTCCTTTGTTTTTTTTCATCGGCAGCCGCCCCACACAGTTTTTCGTCTACCAACTGGTATGCGCAGCTTTGGAGCTCGCCATTTTGGCGAATGAGGCTTATCGATTGCTTCCAAAGGCCCCCAACAGTCAAAGTCTTCCTTGGTCTTTGCGGCCACTTGTAGGCATCATGCGTTTTTCTCTAGCGCTCGCCTTTTCTGGCGCCGTTTGGGCTGTTGTAACCCAGACCGATAAGCTGGTTCTCTCGAAATTGCTGCCCCTCACCGAATACGGTTATTTTACGTTGGCTGTATTGATAGCCGGTGGCGTGATGGCAATCAGCACGCCAATTAGTGGCGTAATCATGCCTAGGATGGCCGTATTGCACGCGGAAGGGAATGAAGCAGAGTTGATCCGTGTTTATCGGAGCTCGACTCAATTGGTGGCATTGATCGTGGTGCCCGCGACGCTTGTTCTCGTCTTTTGCGCTGAAAAGGTCCTGTGGGTATGGACTGGCGATCTGCAGATCGCGCAACGTGCGGCACGCGTGCTCACGCTTTACGCGCTAGGAAACGGCATCATGGCGCTGGGAGCATTTCCTTACTACCTGCAATATGCGAGAGGCGATCTAGGGCTTCACATGGCCGGCAGCGGAATTTTTCTTTCATTACTGATTCCTGTTCTTATTTGGGCTACTAAACAATACGGCGTAAACGGGGCAGGCTACGCGTGGCTTTGGGCCAATTTGGCCTATTTCTGCTGCTGGGTTCCAATCGTGCATCGGCGGTTTATAAAAGGCCTGCACAAGATTTGGTTGATTGACGATTTGGCCGTCATCGTCGCTGGCGCCGCACTTGCGGCCGCCGTCGTGTCGCCTCGCCTTAGGTGGCCATTGAGCCGGCTATCCTCGGCGTTCACCATTTTAGACTTTTCATTAATTTTGCTCGTGGTTACTGCGACCACCTCGTCAAGAGTTCGACATTTTGCTATCGCGCAATGGCGGACGTTATTGCGCCGCGACAACACATGAGTGGCGCCCTCAAACCCAAGGTTTCGGTGTGTGTAATAACTTACAACCACCAACGCTACATTCGCGAATGCCTCCAAAGCATCGTGAATCAAGCAACGGACTTCGCGTTTGAGGTCATCGTGGCGGATGATTGCTCCACAGACGCAACCCCGTCGATAGTTCAAGAATTTGCGATATGTTATCCGGACGTCGTGAAACCGGTCCTACGTACGGTTAATATCGGGGGAAGTAAGAACTATCTAAACGTGCACAACTTGGCGACCGGCACCTATGTCGCGCATGTGGATGGCGACGATTTAATGCTTCCGGGAAAACTTCAGCGGCAGGCAGAGTTTCTCGACGCCAATCCTGAATTTTCGGCAGTTTGGCACAGAATAAACCTATTCGATGATCACGGTGGTTTTGTGCCTGGAGAACACTACGATCTTTCATTCTTCCCAAATGGTGTAATAAGCCTTGAACATGCGTTGCGGTTGGGCTATGTGGGCGCACATAGTTCATTAATGTATCGACGTGGCAACAGGAAGACATTCGATGCAGATTTTGAGGTGCTCGATTTGTTCTTTACCTGGGAATATCTTTCGTCGGGAAGGGGCAAGATGTTAGATGACGTTTTGGGAAGCTACCGCGTGGCGGCGCAAGATTCTGTGCAACTGAAAAATATTGAGATGGTCAAGAGGGCAATAGTGCATCACGGGCGGTATTACCTGAGTCGAATGCCCGAACAGAGACGCAACATCTTTGTACTCGCCGTGCTCGAGTTCATGGTAGACGCAAGACACTTCAGAAAAACGGCCTGGAGTTTTGCAAGGTTGGCGTTCGACTCAAGGAGTATGGTCTCACCATGGCTGATCGTGAAGACTGCTATAGAGGCACGCCGACTTCCGCCGTGTTACCCATTGGGGCGTCATCACATCGCGAGATTTCAGAAGAAAGGGGCTGTGAAGACGTTGAATGTTGGTCGGTAGGCCGCGGGTAATGTGATTGTCTTCCGGACGCTCAT
>Ga0116230_10001544_pt1 | contig 22039 bp, 14 predicted proteins | sample S1TSphfallax_3_FD_88678 | JGI IMG/M metagenome (GOLD analysis project Ga0116230, IMG submission 88678) | Host-associated microbial communities from peat moss isolated from Minnesota, USA - S1T2_Fd - Sphagnum fallax MG | ecosystem: Host-associated > Plants > Peat moss > Unclassified | place... | reverse complement strand
ACTGTACTATCTTTTCTCAGCGTCTGAATGATGACCCACAAAAGCTAAAAGTTGTAAACAACTTGAACTGAAAACCATTCATAGGGTTCTTTGAACCTACTACAACATACTGGCAGATGTCCTGACCGATTAACGTGTTAAACCCTCCTCAGAATGCAATCTAGTACCAAGAGTCAACAAGATCTGATCCACCAGTGATCGACTTGAAGTCAATTGCACAAAGCGTCTCTTGGTGTGTTTCTAAGGACATCAAATGGTTTGGTCAAACATACTACAAATGAAAGACCAGAACAACTACAACCTATTTCTTGGTAAAGCTCAAGGATCTCCAGAGAGGCTGTTGGCTGAATGGAAGGAGATTTGGAAAGAATCTTAGTCCTCATGGTTCTGTGCAATGAGAGAGTTTTACTGCTGACATGAAGAGTCAACATTTCATAGCCCAGGTCTTGTAAAACACTCGCCAGTGTATCCAATTACAGTACTCTCACTATTGTTTGTGCCTTATGAGAGCATCAAACAGCCATGTGAGGGCCATAAGCAATTAGAGCTTTCAGCTTTGTTTGGTTTAGTTGAATACATTTAAATGCACTCCTACAAAAATGTGGTTTTCCCATTAGCAACGTTATGACTAAAATGATTGGATTGTATAGTCAAGTCCATTTGTTTGAAATGACTAACTATGTTCAATTTGACTAAACGTAGAATTAATTATGTTCATTTTAGCTAACAAATAGTTATCAAATAAAAAATAAACATTATGTTGAACATGTGGTGTATATGCCACCCATGTAGAATTGTCCAACTTGACTAATGTGCTTAAAATTAATCATTTGAATGTGATTGATTCTAATTGTAATGTTAATCTTGATGATGCAATGATGTTAATATTATTAAAATTATTTCTAATTTTTTTTGAACTGAATTACCCAAAAAAATGAATATAAAATTTTACAAATATCATGTTTTAATTTTTTTAATTATTCAAATGAAATTAAAAATAAGAAGCAACAGTTGCAATACAACAAAATGACATGTGAAAAAATGAAAGATGAAATTTAATTTCTTGAAATTTGAACACCCATGATCACCATCCTATTGCCATCTGGAGCAGGCAATGATGTTCCTGTACCCTAAACCCTGATCTACCAAAACAATGGGTGAGGCACTGACACCAAAATCTGTCAGCATCACAGAACAAAGCTTTCAGAGAGGACTTCAAGAGCCAAGACTTTCAGATTCTTTCAGAACATGGATGCGAGTTTAGAGAATGCCCACATGTTTGAGATTAAGCAAGAAGAAAGGAACAGTAAGGAAGTCTAACTGAATGATGCACCTTAATAAGTCTTCAAAACTAACTAATGTCAAGTTGGGTTTTAAATGTATTGCCTCAACAGGTCCAACCTAATAATACAAGATCATAGACATGGTTCCAGTTGCAGATTCATGCTAATAGACAACAGGGGATAAATTTGGAGATCCCAATTTTGGTTCCACATCTAGTTCAATGTGGTTTTTGGGACCACATCAGAAACCACTAGTTCCAACATAATTATGGGTTGTCTGTGTCCACAAGGAGGGGAAATTGAGAATGGGTAAACCCAATTGCCATAGCCCAACTTGTAATGAAAGTAGTGTGCAATTTGTGAAGCTCAATTTCTACATGTTTTGGCATGAAAGTTAGACATTAGGGTAGATGGGCTGGTGAGTGAACACCTAAGCTCTTAGAGAATGTCAGTGTGTTCATTTAAAAAATTTTTGGGGTCACTTTTGGACTTAGAGGTTCCAAGAGTCTGGGTAGCCCTCCACGTGGTGCCTCTATAGTTGTTTATAAACCTCCATTTCAGTTTGAAATGAACAAGATAAAACATCCCAAAGTAGGAGGGGCCAAAAACAATAAAAATAATCCAACCTTTTGTGAACACATATTCTTTCATTTGCAATTGAAATGCATCCTATAGTCGAACATGTCAAATTCATACACAAACAATATCTCTCCTGTTACCAAATGATGTGAACTTTATTTCAAACAATTCCTTTCAGAAAATAGTTTAAAATTTTTTGGGTTCAAAGAGTTTTGAGTTTTAACATTTATGGCCAAGTAGAAGATGGAAATGCTCAACTGTCAATAAAATTTTATTGCAAAAACTAATTACCTACTAGCAAACACAAAACAAATATCTGAATGGAAGGTTTTTAAAACCCTAATCACAAGTTTTAAGAACCGATCCTTTGGTTATAAGGTATCACAAAACAGTTATCAACTGGGCAATGTTTGGCTAACTAACCATCTTTTGAACTGTATGGATGTTTGGTGATGGGTGTTTCTACCCTAGATGATATGGGTCCAAGAAAATGGTGAATCCAACAAAGTTGGGTTTGAAAAGATAAAGAGATGAAATGAAAGTTGGGATTGCTTGGGAAGAACTGAATCCAGAAAAGTTAGAAGAACTGAATTTAGAAAAGTTGTATATTGAACGATATATGGATAACATACCAAAGTGCTCAAGTAACAAACCCACACTAGTATGCACATTCTGATTGGCCAAATCTTTCAGTAGCGGGGTTTCATCTAGTGTTGTTCCACACCGACTGAGGCCAGTAATGTGCAGATCAGGATCAGAGAAGCAGAATCTGAGTAAACAAGAGCAGATTGTAGTAGCTTTCCCACATGAATAAAATGTTGTGCAACTACCCACAACTAAAATATGATGTTATGAATATCTGGGAAACGTCTGTGACATTTATTGAACATACATGTTGGAAGCCTGCAAAAGCTTTGTCTGAATTCAAGTGCAGCAAACAGTTGGTTACCGTATGGTGGGTTAGCCCAGAGTCAGAGATGCACTCCAACATTGCTGAAATTCAACAACAGACTGTGGTATAGAACCCAATATTCCAAACTGCAACAAATCCTCTCACTCTCAGCATGCAGAGAAAGTACAAACCACCCTCTAGCAAAAAACAAGTAGCAATTTCTCCCTCTGCAGACAATAATAAACACATCAAAACAGAGAATAATAATAACAAGTTTGAGAGGAAAATGGAAGATGATGCCATGCAAGGTCCCAAAAGGAATTTGTTTTTGTAAGGATCTGACATAATCCCAGCATACTCATCAAAGTTTTCCAGAGCATAATCAGCTATCTATTCAGAATCCATTCAATTGCTATATCTTGCTGACCCCAACTTCAGCAAGAACTGGACCTGTTGGTCTAAATTGACTGAACCAATTATAGCTCAGGGTTTAGGGTTTAGGGACCCATGTCCTAAACATCAAAGAGCACATGACACTAAACACCCCCTTATGAAATTTGTGGGTGTCTCAAAGAGCATGTTCCTAAAGAAGGGCCCAAAAACTGACCCTAGATCGAGGGTGTTAGTAAAATTTTGATGTCAAAAAATTTGACATTAAACATTCATTGATGGGTTATCTCCAAAATTTGCTCAGGTTTGGTATCTTTAATAAGGTAGCTAAAGCCAATAGTTTTCCATTCAGTTATACACATAAATGAATGTCAAAAGTAAAAATGAGTTTTTAACTCAACTAAACTAGGCAAATGTCGTATTGAAGGCTTGGGTTGAGGGTGTCACAAGACTTTATTTTCTATGCACACCCACAAAAAGAACCTACAATGGGAGATTCAATGGTCAAATTTTTGTCCAAATTATGAAATAATGTGTAGCCAATCCTGATGGCTGAGTTGGGTTAAAAATTTAAAACTTAATGGCAAAATCCCATTGTGAAGAAATTCAACCTTTCACCCATTGATTGATCTTATGTTTGATGAGTTCCGCCATGTCTTATGGGGGTAGAATCTCCAATACAGGTTGAGAACTTTGACCGTGGAATGGTGGTTGATTCAAGGATAAGTAAGAATTAGAGTTTAAATCTACCATTTCTCAGAGTCTATCACACCATTTTTTGCACTAGAATTCAAATGGATTAAAAGGAAGTTTTGAATGTCATTTGTATTGGTATCCCTTGTTGAAGCTATCAAAGACAAAAGTGGTATCCACACATTTTGCCTAGTCAGATTTCAAAAATTTTGAGTCCTTATACAAAGTTTTAAGAAAAGATGTTATTGACTTCTTGCATGCACACAACAAAATACAAGTTAGGTTGGTGAACATTATTTTCTCACTTATTCTTTCAAATGAATTTGGCATGAAGATGCTTAGAAGGAACATTTTTCCTTTTTGGTGCCAAGATTGATAATATTTAATTAGAGTTACAGGGTGGTATGTCAAAGGCCACCTTATTGGAGATGGATATGAAAGGATTCACAACTGGTCATTGTAAAAACCCATGTGTGGAATTAAAATTGTGTTTTTGTTATGTTCACTCCCATGGGTACCAATAACATGTTAAACAATTAATCAAACTCATTTACAATTTGAGGTTGGAAGGCATCACAACCTATGCTATATGGTTACGAACATGATAAATGAAACACACATCAAAGTTTAATATGTAGAAATATTGTGAAACCCATAAATTGGGTATAAATTTTAATTGTTTCCAACACAACTAAGGAAAAAAGTCCATAAAGATTTTCCAAAGTCATCACTTTCCAAAAAAAATTGATAACAATTACTCATTTTAAAAAATAATTATAAATGATGTCAATAAAGATCCACCAAAATTTTAATTTTTGCATAACAATTTAGGCGAAGCATTTTGGATATCTTGGTTGATACATAAAGCAAGATTTGTTCACCTAATACTAAAGCATTACTCACATCTCCGTTTTTTTTCCTCAAGCTTATAACTTGCATGAAAAGCTAATTGACATTACTAAAGACCAAAAGACCTAAATTGGAGATATTGCTTAGTTAGTTGATAAATTCAAAAGCATCAATCAAGCTCATAGCCCTAGTTATGAGAACTCATGTCCAACTTTGCAAATTGTTCTAGATTCAATTGAAGGTCATCACATGCCAAATGCAACCTAGAAAAAGCCAATGAGTCTAGCTAAAGTGAAGGTTATTTGGTAGAGTGATCTCAAAAAAACTGATGAGTACAATGAAGCTCATGCTAGGGGGAAGAATCAACAATGATGCTAAGCTTTAACCAGTGTTGGCCAGTTAACCAATTTGGTGAGTTAGAACTTATATAACAGCCAGTTCTGGTTCCAGTTAGTAAAAACCAAACTGGAATTGGGTCTGATTTTTGGAACTGATTTTATGAACTGAAATCAAAATCAGATTACTTTAAGAACCAGATCCAAAACTGGGTTCCTAGTTCTATTTATTTGTCGAACTGGAATTGGAATTGAGATATTTAGAAAAAAAAAAATCCTTTGGGAAAAAAAAAACTAGAACCAAGGACTAACCAGAGGTAAACTGACAGTTAACTGCCAGTTCCAGTTTGGGTACCCAGAACGGGATCAGAACTGGGTCTGATTTTCACAACTGGAACCTGATTTAAAATAAAAAAAAGAACCAGACCAAGAACTAGATTATTACTTACTAAGTGTTATGTGCAATCGGAAATCTGTAGCAAATGATATTTACAAAATTTGATTTTAATGTTTGTAGGGAATGTTGGCATCACATTTGTGGCTTCATGTTGCTCATGTGAAACTTTCCATTTTATAATGGTCATTTATTGAGTTTTGAAATGGGTTATTGAATATGTATGGTGCGAAGGAAGGGTTTTATTTTGGGAATTGCTCAAAGTTTTGATTTTTTGGGTTTTGGGCCAATGAATGTGCCTCACTAAAATTTTCAAGACTATCGACTAATCAATAGGAAACGAGGTTCAAACATTCAAACCAAGTATATCCAAAAACATTATGCAAGATTGTTGAATAATGTTTTCTTTTTCAACTTTGTAATGTTGGGTTGTATGTGAACATCCCAAGAGGGATTTAACATTAAATGGTGACATATTTGTACAACGTGTCCAAAAACTTTAGAAGTTAGTACAAAAATCCCTCCCTCCCCCCTCCCTCTAAAATCTAAATATAAATGTGGCCAAATTTATTTATTTATTCCTCCAAATTCTGATTTTTTTTTCCAAAAAGAAAATATGTGATGAAGTATTTGTATTTTTGCCTTTGGGGTAATTTTTCAAGAAAAATTATCAAATTTAAACACAATCCCAAAAAGAATGATCTTGGTTTAGATGCAATCATGAATGCTTGTTTTTCCATTAAAAACATAATTCTAGGTTTCCAATATTGGTCCCTATCATTTTTTCTAGTTCCCATGGCAAGATCCCTACCTTGAGGTGTTTCAACTTGTGGTGCAACATCTACCAATGCACTACCCATTTGAAACCCATTACGACTTAGTTGTGGATGAACCAAAATTGAGTCATTAAGGTGGAAAACATGCTTACAAGATAGATTTGGAACCCTTGAAACATGTTTTATAAACCTTTTTACTTGTAGGTCACATTTCGTACATGACCTAGAGACAATTATAACCACCTATACAAATGAATAAACATTAATATAGATGTGTGTTTTTACCTTAGTTTTATAATTAAATTTTTTGTCAAAATAGATAAGGGACAAATTTGTTTTTAGTCACATCATACCAATTGTTAAGGTTAAAATTTTGACTAATTTTTTGATGAAATTGATTGTTCAAAGTGATTAAGATGATTAAACTATTATTTGACATGAAAATATTAATTTATTTAAAAATACTAATACATTATTGTATAAAATAATTCATTAACAATAATTTTTTCTATGGACCAATCCAAAGTCGCACTAGACCCATGATTCCATTGTTGATTTCTTTTCCATTTTCAGGTTTGGTGAACTTATAATAGATTATCATGATAATGTCATGGACACAATAGGTCCAAAGTAAAGTTTGAACTCTCACCTTTGCAGCCCATGGCCTTTACCATCCGACCACCATAGCATGTGATGATATAAATTGTTATCATAAAATATTATAAAGACACATTCTTTTGAATATCATGTATTGTAACCTTATTATATAATTTCAAATTTTCATAATGAATTTTTTTACAAATGTACATCATCATTAATATCATAATTCAGTTTAATTCATTTTTAGTTCGAGAATTATATCAAATTTTATAATGTCTTTTGATCTCAAAATGTAAAATTTGTTAAATTATTTTAAATATACAGTTCATTACAATAATTTATTTAAATTTCCATTTCATTAAATTCTAAAATTTTAAGAATTCCAAATGTTAAAAAGTTACATTAATTTTTATATTTTGATTTGGGAAATTTTCAATTTTAGTAATTTTAGTACATTTTTACTTTCAAAATCTCATTGAATTAATTTCACTTTTGAAATTATATAATTAAAATTCATATGTCTTCAAAGATTTTTATTTTTCTTTTAATTTCAAATTTCAAAAAAAATAAATTCAAGATTCACATGTATATTTTTTTTAAAGAAAATTATGATTTTAAATTTGATTTTTCATTTTCTCACATGTCATTTTGTTATATTTCAAATGTTGTCCTTTTTTTTATGTGAATATTTAAAACCAATAAATGAAAACATAAAAGTTGTAATTTACTTCAATTTGTTTTAGTAACTCAATCCATATATATATTGCCACAAAATCAAAAATAACAATATAGTCATAATTAGTCATATTTAGATTATTGATTTTAATAACATTAATTACATTAATCAAGTCAAAAAATTCAATGGAGTGCCACATACATCACATGTTGAACATGTTGTCCATTTTGACTAGGTAACTAGTTTTTAAAAATAAAAATAAACATACTCAAATTTGATTTTAATAAACTAAAACATAGTTAGTCATTTCAGCCAAATGGACTTGATTGTATAATCATCATAATCATGATGTTACTAATGAAAAAATTATGTTTTTATAAGAGTGAAATATCAAAGGTAAGTAAATAGGAAATGTAAGTGGTTTTTAAAGTAAGACATTTGGTGGTTTCTATGTAAGTAGATATTAATGTTGGTAAGCTTTGAAACTTAAGCAAGTTTAGGTCTAAGTTAGAGGTCAAATTTTAAGGTTTTTGAATTAAAAGTTTCAAGTTTAGGTAGGAACTTAATTAGGAAATCACTCTTTTCAAAAATTGAATTAAAACCTAAACTAAGGATGTTGATTCACTTTAACCAAATTCAAGTTCTCTAGGTAAATAAATTCAGCTTTATTGAAGAAAATATAAGTTTGGCCTTCCATTTTAGGTGAGTTATTGCATTTGATTAGATGTACATAATTAATATTACATAATTTCTATCTTGAATTATGTGCACTAGTTGAACAAATATTATACAACAAAAACTACATTGGTTTTAAATTATAATGAACCCCCTTTATAATCACACCCTTGGTGACCACTTTTTCAAGGCATTAATGAATTGTGATTTAAACATGTATAGTCACATTCCATACAAACCATTACAATATTGTGACTATAGGAAAAAAACTTAGCAAAATAGCCTTTTTATGCTGAAATATAGGTGCCAACAATTGTTTGAATTTCTAATGTGACTTATTCTAAGCTCTAATATGCATTAGTAGACTTTAAGAAGGTTGTAATTTTTGTCTATTTTAATGTGATGATTCATGTTGAGTTTGAATTCCTTGTTTATCTTGTCAACTAGAGTTTTTTAATTAAGATTTTCTACTTTTTTGGTAAGTTCACATATCTTTTGTTTGTTTACAATAGAAAGTTGTTGTCTCTTTCCTTTTTCTTCAACTGGATTCATTGTTGTTACTTTGCACAACTCTAACACAAAGCGACATTAACATTGCCAAAACGTATTACATTTATAAAATCCTAATATTTATCCCACATTTCTTTCATTATAGTCACATTTACTAAGAAAGCTTTGCAAATATTTTGTACTACTAACGAATGTGATAATGACTCAAAAGAATGGTGTTTCTTACTAAAACAAATGGTTACCAAAAACTGTGTGACACAAACAAGAATGTGATTATAAAAGGGGTTTATTGTATTTGTGAAAAAAATAAAACTTAAAGTTTTAGAAGTCCAAAAGACTAGTTTCAAGTCTAGACTAAAGGTTTCATAAAAGAAAATTTAAAAAAAATTAAGACCACAAATTCTTTCTGAAATTAAAAATTGAACAACACTGGTAGACACTAATGTTCTCACAAGTATTAACTTTTGAGCATACTAGGTGATATCAATATCAAAATTTTTAAAAAATCATACAAACCTGTTCTTAGTATGGGATTTATTTTTTAAATTGATAGTAACTAGGTCTTGGTATTAGGGTCCAAGTTTGTTTTTTTCTTGTTTGTGGTTGGTTTGTATACATGAATTGTAGTTTTTGGAAAATAAGTAGGGTTTAAGTACCCTATATCATATTCCTGTATAAAAACATATACATACACAACACTTGTTTATACCAATGTTGTGTACTGCATTGAAGTTTTTAAAAAACCATTAGTTATCGTTCTTTAAAAAAACTCAAAATCAAATAACCTCCAATCCTAGGTATTTCAAAAACCTTAAAGAATATATGGTTTTCATGAAATAACTAATAAAAACCTAACAATTTTATGATCAGTTATTTGCTTTTCCAAAAAAATTGACAATTGTGGTTATATATCTTTGGAGAACCTATGGAAGTATCCACACTCATTATTTTTCTGCCTTGTACAACCAATATTTGGCTGATATGTTGATAGTTCAATCAATTGCATGCAGCGATTTGCTGGGTCATTATGATGTGCTAAAGAATTTGGCCAATGGCCCACAAGTTGGAAAGCAGCATGGCCACAACAGAAGTGTTTTTGTCACGGGTTCAATTCACCAATATGTCATGCTATATGTCTTTTCCTTACCATATAGTAATTATCTTGAGCAATCAGGGAGCCATGGATTCATCATCTTCTGCCGTGTAATAAACACACACAGATATTGATCAGTAAATAGTCTTGCCAGAAAAGCTTATAACTTAATCACAAAGCAACTTGAGGGAGAATGGTCAAGATGGTGCTTTGTCTTGTTCAACTTGTGGTCTTCTTTAACTACTCTCAGTATCATTAACTAGGTAATTCAAAATTTGTTCTTAACTACTGGTCTGAGTCCTTAAACTCCAAGACTCCTCATAATAAATTCCTGTAAGTGGTAGTTCCTTTACTGATATTGCGGTGATGGGTCAGATTATGGTAACCCATAAAGTGCTATCTAAAGCAGCCATTTGATCAAACCCTCTCAACACTTGTCCACCAACAACCCTTTCTCTCAAACTAACCTTCAGTCTCATGAGAGATTGTTATGCACTCAGTCTTCTTGTCCAAACCTTACAATGTAAAGTGATTTCAGTGAATTTTGAGTGACTTCATTGGTCACAATGAATAAGACCCAGTGGGGATGTAGTATATGAGGATTAGCGATCCACACTCACATTTCGTAATCTAAGAGGTTTTAGCCTCGCAAACCCAACTCTCGTATCATGGGACCACTGCGAACCTGTCATCACCCATTGTGATACATTCACCCAGCTAATTTTCTTTTTGTTTTTTGTGGGGAGGCTTCTTTGTGTGGACATTTAGCATGGGAAGAGTTAAAATTTAGACTTGGTAAAGAATAATATAGTAATTACAAGCAACCCCGAAAAACTGGTGGACACATTATTAATTAGTGGTATTATAAACAACCCCAAAAATTGGTGGGGATTTGTAGTGAATTGCAAGCAACCAAAGAAATGGTGGATTCTTTTGTTTTTAACAGTGGCATGTATCTGGGTGCTGGTTTGTCGAATCCAAGTCATAGGCAACTGGTGAAACTCGACAAAAAAGGGGGCTACCAAATGTCAGTTCCCCCATGATGCTCTTCACCCAATTTATGTGGTCATATTAACAAATTGACATGTTCTGATGTACTTATAACATGTTCTGGCGTGCAATCTTATGACAAGCAGGATTCAGCAGTCATCAGGTTAGGCAGGATCCCCTCCACTAATCAGGCATTGAGTACTGGTTACTAGCCTTACTCTGAAGATTTCTGTCAAGAGTTAGAGAAGCACAATCTTCCTAAAGCTAATCTGGATCAAATCTAGGAACCCTGGTTAAACAGCACTCCCTCACCAGATGCCAAAATTTCTGGTAGAAAAGTGAACTGCTGCCAATGTCCATACATCCAGTACTTCTTGTTTGCTTAATGAGGAGAGAACTGATTCATGCCAGGGGATACTACTCACATATGTATGCACCGGAAGAAATCTGAAGAGCAAAGAACATTGGGAGGAAATAAGGACATGTTACTAAGTCTGAGCGCTTTGTAACAAGCTGATCAGAGTGTAGTATTTTCCACCGATTAAATTGAATGGTCTAGCTATTGTGGTCTGGGACACTACCTTCTTATTAGGTCTGTATCTGCATCTTGTTTCATCACTCAATGACGTACTTTACCCAAATCATGGGTTGTTCGTTCTCTGGATACCTTCTTTTTCTTTCCTTCCTCTGAGTACCATCTGACCAGGTGCTCTGAAATGGGATCCCAATATGCAATCTGTCATAGGTTTTCAGGTCTACCCCAATGTTGAGCATTGTGCTGAGCTGATCCCAAGGTGTATACCGTCACACATATAGGTCATTGGACACAGGATGATGTACATACATCCTGTTAGATTTAGGCAGCTTTTTTCTCTTTCCAGGGGTTGTTGGATCATGCTGCTGCTCCTTTTTGTTCCAAAGCCAAAACAAGGAGGAGATTGTGATGGTGTACAATGTTTTGTTTTTGCAAGACATGGAAGTACTCTGAGCAAGTCTGCCTCATGATGTCAACACACACACTCTCAAAGCAAAACACACATCCTAGGCCTAATATAGTGGTGGTGGTGCCTTCAATTTTCAAGGTAGGCTAAGAGTTGCTGGTCACAAGTGAAAGATTGCTGTCAAACCCTGCCTTTCAAAGTGAAGGATTTGAGCCAGTCTAGCTGCCTTTTGGATTTGAGGGAGAATTTTCCTTTAACCCAAAAACAAAAGAACCCACAAAGAAATTTAGCCTACAAAATTTCAGAGTTTGATATAAATGGTGTATTGAACATTTCATATGTACATGTCATATATTTGCCATGTGTTATATTTGAAGAAACCACAAATGCTCGAGTACTGTATTCCCACAAAACCCTTGGGAACCCTATTAGCTGAAGGTTAGGTAAAGGCTAGGGTTTAGGGTTTTTGCATACTCACAATGGTATTATTAGTCGGTTTTGTGAAAACCCATTCAGGGTTTAGCATGGGGATTAGGTGGTGTTAATAAGCTATCTCATTTAGCATTTGTGGTGGATTTCATTTTTAAATTACTGTAGATTTGACCATTGCTTGTTGCTTGTAATTGTAATCAATAACTTTTGTTACACTTGAAGGAAAGAAAACATTCCCAAGTACATTACAAATTCAGAAGAGCTAATATTAAGATTTGGGTTCATTTTTGGCCAATGCAAGCATTGACATATCATTGTAAGATTCTAATTGCAATTTACATAGATCACCTATTGGTACCACATCGATACAAAAAAGTTGTGATATTTTTAATATAAAAAACCCTTGCCTAACATATGTATATTAACAAAGGTAGTTTGATTGTTTTTTATGTGTTGTTTGTCATGTTGAGATATCCCAAACCATGGTGGCCGCCCTCACTATTGGAAAGCCCTCAATGAGGAGGGGTGCACCAAGGTGGTGTGGCAACATCTAGACTTACAGGCAAGAGTTATTGAATATTGAACAATTTTTTCATTGAGAAGTTCATAAAATCAAAACTATCTTGCTGTTGCTTGAAAGGCCTTGCTGAGTGGGACTTCTTGGAGGTGATTTTATAAATTTTTAGACTTAAAGTGGGGGAGATATTGAATATTGTGTAATTTTCGTCATCAGAAATTTATTTGTTTATTGTAAATTTTCAATTGCACTCTATCATGATTCATCAAGGTCTTGTTCACATTTTGAACAATTACATAATCATGTTCACATTTGGGCCAATGGCATAAGCCACATTAGTTAAAGTTATTTTTTGAAAAACTGTCAATTGGTAAGAGCCCTCTACAATGTAAGAAACACAAAACTTCAGAGTTGATACTAGTGTTGTTTGGTTTTCAATTTCAAAAGGAAGCTTCAATCTCAATTGTGACTTTTAAAAAAAAAATAAAATGGAACCTTCAAACGAGTGTTGAGACCAATTCTTTGAATTTTTAAATATTCAGTTTTGGTCATTTTCACAAAGAATTTAAAACTAATCCAGTTTAAGACAATGTTAGGTTTCATTTCCGTTACACACAATTAAACCTAAAAACATGTGTAATTAGTTGTTCACGAATTCAATGTGTAAAATTCAAGAACCTACCAACATTGGTTGATACTTATGTGACTACCAATGTCAAACAATTATATCTATCTATGAAGCGAGGTAGTTTGTTTGTTTGTCATGTTGAGATCTTCCAATCCATAACACTTCATGTCGTGCTCTTATACTGTTGGAAAGCCCTCAAGGAGTAAGGATGCACTAATTCATAATCTTTCAACCTTAGGTGGAGAAGTTATAGACTTTGAACATTTTTTAACAAAAAAAATCATTTAAATCAAAACTAAAAGTTATATAAGAGAAGTTGGGCTGTCTCTTTATATTATTGAAAAGCCATTGATGAGAAATATTTAATGAAAGAAATTTAGATCTAAGATGAGGAAAATACTGAATTTTGAGTAATTTTTTTCGTTGAGAATTCAATTAGATTTCAAAAAATGGTTTTGGAAAGAAAAATTAGTTGAGTCACTAGTTCACACTTGGGCTATACTAGTGTTCATTAATTACAAAATACAATATACAATATCTTCTCAATACTTAGAAGTGCAAGTACAATTTGCATAAAAATGTCAAATATTTCAATGGAAACTCATAAAAGTGTCAACCAAACAGCGAATAAGGGATATAGATGATAGAACATTTCACAGTCCAGAAATATGATAAACATTGTAATTCTCAAGACCTCAAACTTGATTTCTGGGACCACTTCCCATTTGAGAAAGGCTAGGTCCTGGTTAAACTTGTTAACCGAAGAGCACAAATCCCTTTGGTAGCATGTGTAAAATGGGGTTTAGGCTGCAGGTGGAGCCAAGGATGCATAGCAACAAGCACTTGAGACTTAAGACCATTGTTCTGTAGTTTCTTTGATTTTGTTAATAGCCACTGGTTCCAGTCATTTCAAAACCTCAAAACAAACCGCTTGCTGGGTTGACGAAAGAACCCGGAAAATAACCACCGGTTCTTTGGGTGGTTAGTTGAGTTTTAATATTTTGAGAACCATAGTTACATATGAGAACCAGGTGTTTTGTTTTTTGATAACTGTGTAAGCGGGACTGGGTATTTGATTTTTGTGATAATGAACCCTAAGATCCGCCCTTATACCCTGCTGGGAGGGGGGTGCGTTGGTGCAGTTTCTAATAACCGCCCCCACACTTTTACATGTTGTATACATCATGACAAGTAGAGGGGAATATTAGATGACCTTATTCACACTATAAAATGTGAATACATTTAGACCTTATTCACACTATATTTTGAATTGAAGGACTGATTCAATTAATGTCCTTTGGAATTAAAGCCACCTAAATTCTTTTGCCATAAGATTAGAGAGATTAGACCCCTTTGAAGGGCAACTGGAAGCTGGCAATTTGAAGGACAAAAATCTCTCTCTTTGCAACAACAAGTAAGTTAATTTGGATTTAGTAGAACTGGCAATATCAGAGCAGGGTCTACCAAACAAGTGGGACAATAGAATGGTAAGTACCCAACTCCAGGAATACACAAAGTACTTACATACATGGAATTATCTGGTGCCCCCAAACTGCTTACTCTACTCACTCTGTGGGAGTCCCTAAGTTCGCCCCCAAAATCCCCTTACTTCAGTGTCATAGGTCTACTACTAATACCATAACAACCATAACAGTTGCTAAATGGGTATTGCAAAGTACCCAGAGAATTTTCCCCAAGTATATTTGGAAGGTACCTTATATCCATGAACATCCTCTTAGGGAAAAGGATGGATATCACATCTACTCCTAAAGAGTGGGAGGGATTAACACCTACTTATAGGCATAGGTCCTTACGCCTCTTTAGGGATAGGTGTAAGAACACTCTCCTTCCTATGGTTGGTGATCTACATATATTTCGGTTCATATAACCTTTGCCTCATGCTTTATGATGGATAAAGCCCATGAGTGAATGCCATTCCCAAAAGGTGAGGCTAGGCTTGGCTACCGTCTCAAGTTTCAACCTAGGCCACTTATTCTGAGAATGCTCTCACCCTAGGGCTTTACATTACCCTTAGTACTTATGATGCTTGGTAGTTCTAGGTAACCTAGGTTACTTTCATACCTAGTGCTCATGATTTGAACCCAAAACCCCATCTTACCTCCCTTCTTAACCTTAATGCTTACATCTCATGTAAGTATGATGAGTTGACCTAAACTCTACCGAGGTAGCGGCCGTCCCATACCCCACAAAATCTTAATTAGGGGACTTACGGGTGGGGTGGTGGGGGGAAGAGAACTGAAAGTCCAAAATGAAGGATACCAAAAACAAAAACGCCACCAAAAAAAAAGGTAGCAGGTGAAAATTAGAACCCTAAAAATTGAATTCGTTTCTAAAATATTGGTAAACAAGGGGTGTGTCAGACTGTGGCCTTGCCATTTACATTAAAAAGTACCTTAAGGCATAAGAAGAATTATGGAAACTCAAATATTGCACCAAGCAAAAATATAATCTTCCAAAAATCCTCTAAACGAAACCAAAATCCTACAAGAGATTATAACTCTACAACTAATCTCAAGTTTCAACACAAGCCCAAAATATCATCTTTCAAAAGATCCTCATATAAAAATAGACCTATTATTATTACCTAAGGGTCGAATTCCATTAAGCTACTATACTCACTCTATAATGAATCTAAACACAATATCCTTTGCCTGGGTCGGCAAGGCCAACAATAAACACATAGAACCCTAAAAAAAGAGTACAAACATTCCCATTTCCCACTTTTGTTAGAAACACAAGCCTCAAAACGTGATAAAGGTAGGGGTTACTAACTCTTTTATGCAGGAGGCGAATAATAAATTGGAACAAAAATGAACTGGTGATCAAACTCAAAACAAGAAGAGAACAAAATAGAAGGTAGTTACGTAGATACTAGTGGCAGTGGCTAATCGGAGTTTTAATGAACAAAGTGATAAGTTAGCAAGTGAATGATTATTCAAAGCTCTAATAGGTACTATAATCTCCACCCCTTCATCCCTCCCTCGCTCCCTCCATTCATTTGCATGAGGTGTTTTTTTGGTGTTTCTTTCAGGTCCCTTTTCCACAAATCACATTGTTGGTGGGCTTAAATAAATATAGGGTGAAGGCTCCCCCATTGCAGGTGATATGGTTGTAATGAGCCTGGAGGGTATCTAAACCCTAAATCCTATGGGGAGTGTTAGAGCAATGCCACCCATTATTCACGCTAGCACCTTAAATCTATTGGTTAATTTTGCCAAGTTGTTGTGAAGGACCATCATCAAATGCGAAAACCCTACCCCATGCTCGAGTGCCAAGTCCAAGTCGTTCATCTTCATCTTTCTCTCATCTTGTGGCCCCCTCCCTCCCTCTCCTTTTCCATCTCTCTCTCCCTTTGTTGTCTATGGTCACTCCCATGTTGTTGCAACAAAATGTGTTGCTATGCCATGGGTCAAATGGACTTATTGCCTCTGTAGAAATACATTGTTGCCATCCACATGCTTTGCTTATGGGATCACTACTAATCCTTGTTATGAATAGTGTTGCACTAGGGAAAGTACTAGCATGTAGGAGATTTGTGAGGGCAATTCGTGAGGTCCTTATGGGAATGTTTGTTTCTTTAGATCACATGCATTATAGGTGAAAGAATTGTGATGTAAATTAGGTTGGCCAATGCATTGAAATATATGTGCCATGTTGTCTACTTATGACATATTGCAAGCTTGAAAGTTGATTGTTTTTCTAGATGTCAATGAAGGGCTTGTGTTTTGGAAGTTGGTAGTTATTATTACAATGAAGGTGGTTATGTTTATGCCCGGGGTCACTGTCATTGCTATCACATTAAAGGTGGAAAAAATTCTAGTTTGGGGCATTTCTCATTGTTACCAGATTGTATGTGACCAATTTCAATTTAGATTATAACCCATTCATAGTTTTTGGAGTTTTTCTAATCTTTGGAGCTTGAAATACTTGCATAGTTGAAACTTTTACATAGTGAACCACTAGAGCATTAGAAAACATTGAAAAAACTAATAACTTGGGGGAGTTGAACCCCAGTTATTTAAAGAACCTTGCCCAACACAAACAAGTTTCTTGCTCCAACCACACCCCACATAAACCCCACCTAACCCACAAACACACCCAATTGAAACAACAAATATGTGAAAGAAAAAGCCTTTGAGATTGCAATAGTTGCCAAGGAACTTTTGACCTCACATGTTCACCATGTCAAAATGCAAAACAAATACAATACAAATCTGAATGTCTATTTAAACTTTGGCTTCTTTTGTACAATCAAATAATAAGCATTGATGAAATCCCCCACAAAAAGAGCGAAAATGATTAGAGATGCAAAATGTACAAGATTTTTATTACTTAATAGACATCTACAACCATTAATTATAATCGTGAAAAAGGAAAAAGTTGAAAAAATTCAAATCAATGAAGATTAAATCATGATTATCAAGTAAATAAAACGAAATCCTGATAAGCCAGTTCTCCTTCAAATGGGAAAAATGTAAAAATGTAAGGTCTTGATGGGTGGTGAACTTTTTTACTTCAATCAAAATTAAATAGTGAAAACTAATACTTCGCAACTTCTCTATTTAAATGTATTGTCCATTCCTTGTACCATGTGATCTCAACAACATCCCTACTTCAATGTGTAGAAAACATCATAATTAGAACTTTAGTGAAAACTTAAAACACCCAAGACTACTAAAACACACTGAGATAAGGTTGCAATCGTAAGTTGTGTACGAAAAACATGTGGAAATCCTCCTATAGTGATTGGTGTGGAATGATTTTTCAACTAGTTTCTTCATCCTCTTAAAAGTCTATATTATAGGTGAAACGTATATTATAATAACAAGCCTAACATTTAGCAAACATTTGATCCAATACCTACACAAATGTTCTAGGTTGGTAATTTTCTAAAAAGGTGGGGAAAGAGGTTTTGTTTCTTGTGTGGAAAGAAAGGGGTTGGAATCATGAAGGAAACTACTCAAAGTTTTGAAAAACCATTGGAAAAACATTGTCAAAACAAACTTGCCTCGATAGCTCAAAAGAATGGTTTTGATCAACCCCACAAAAGAACTCGTTCAAACCATCCACCTTAGATCTATCCAAAAGGTCAAATAATGAAAATGAGGACTTCACAACATGGACATTTAATGCAAAAAAACCCAAGCTTACACCTTGTGAGAAAACTAAAAACTCAAAAAAAATAAAAAATAAAAATAAAAAATAAAAAATCACAATTTTCATCAAAAGCATATGATGACATATATAAATGTGTAAGGGAAAAAGAGAAAACACTATTGAAATAATTGAGCTTTCCAATTTGCTCAAGACTCGGGATTGCCCTTCAGCCATCAAAATTGGGCAAATAACACACAAGATGATTCTGCCTCAAGACACCCATTTGTGGTGCTTGTGGCGCTTGAGTACAAATCGCTCATGCAAACTTTGAAGCTCAACAATCTGAACACCAAAATAGGAAACAAGTGAGTTGTGTTGTGCTATAGATTATGCAACATTAATTTGGAAACAAGGTTGTAGTGGCTTTGGGTGCCAACGCAAAGTGTTCATAGTCCATACCTCAAACCATGCTCACACTCTTACCTCACAAAAAACATTGTAAGCACGATGCATTGTTGAAGAGCTACACTTGAAGCAAGGAGGATAGAAGAGAAGAAGACCATGTAGAAAATATGAGAAGATAGAAAACATTTCACATTCAAATTTTGCTATAAAAAATCACAAATCACAAGTCTAGCCAAGGTCTACAGATGACATGCAATTTGCATGTTACACTTGGAGTTTTGTTAGCAATACTTTTGCATTTTACACTCCACAAAGTGTAAAACATTAAACCTTAAATGCCAAGAGCTCCATTTTGATCTAACCTTAATCCCTAACCAATCATATGCTAGAATGCACCGGTTATGTGTCGAATATGCATATCCATACTCATATCATACATATTCGGGCATATCCATCCACGACTACCTAGATGTGCATATTGGTATGGGCAATTCTTGCCCGGATATGGATGAGCACCAGTTATTGCATGACCATTTTATGTTGGATATGTATAAGGATGAATATTTGAAAAAAATCAAATTCTAAATATGACTACATGCATATCCAGGTATTATCCAAATTCATATATGGAATTTTCGATATATTTAGGCAACATTGGTCTAAACTTGAAGTTAGTGTGATGTCAACTATTCCATGTGGGCCTATATTGTGACCACATCCAAACTCCAAATTTTTTTACTAATTTCATTTAGGTAAATGCATATTCATCCTTTTTATGAGTAGTATATACAAACTTTCATCATTATATTCATCATGAAAACTATGTTCACATAGGGTAGAAGCATATAATAATGTACTTTTTGGGATATCTCATAATAGTTCGCCAAATGAAGCAATATATATTTTTTAATGGACTCAATTTAATTAAACATTATGAATTAATCTTTCAACTTTCAAAGAATTACATCAAAACATCCATCAACATTCAATCAATGATGGACTTTATAATTTAAATACTTCCAAGATTCTCACTTATGGATTTATTGTTTAAAACCATTATATAGGAATTACTCAAAATTTTGGAGCATCTTATTTAAAGGTCTAATATGCACTTAAAAATCAAAAAGTATGAAAAAAAAATTCCCTTGTTTTTATATGATTTTAATTAATGACCTCAAAATATTCATGTTTTGCAAAGTCCATTTCCTTACACAAATGTTTTTTTCCAAGACTTGTTGTCACTTAAAAAAAAACATGTAGAAAGGTCTATAATAAGATGATAGAAGGGAAAAAGTGGGGAATTTTTAAAACTTTAAGATCATTTAATTATTTTCAGTTTAAGACCCAATTTTATAAGGTTCATTGGGATTGAAATATATTAGAAATATGGATTTCCAATGGACTTTCAACTATCAATTTTTGTCCACCATTGTGTGCTACTCAATCATGCTTGACCTTCCACATTACTGAACCATTGTGACCCAAATTAATGGCATATGATTGGTGTATTAATATAATGTTTAACTTGTATTTAATTTGCAACTAGGGTGCACTAATATAAAAATGATGTGCAATTCAATAGCTTAAATCATTATGGGACTTTAAAAGCAAAATAAGTTCACCCCACCTTAATTATTTCATCTTGCTTAAAATTATGTCATTATATGGTCATTATAGTAAATAGGTTTTTTTTGTATTGTTGGTTTAAATGCCACATGTTATTGTAACCTAGGCTATTTCACCTTAAGATTATTTTAACCATGTATCTTAAAGTTTTTTTGGCTATTATTAATTATTTTATCTTAGGTTATTTTTGTCAATTCTTAATTATTCTAGGTTATTCTACCTTAACCTATTTTAAGCTATTGTACCTTAGGCCCTTTTTACAAAATTATTTTACAATATTTTTAAGTATTCTTGACTATTCCATCCTAGATTTTCTTAGGTTATTTTATCTTATGTTATTTTCAATTATTTTAAGTTAATGTTCCACCTTAAGCTATTCTAAACCATTAATTTTTATTCTTAATTATTTTAAGTTGTTCCATCCTAGGCTATTCTAGGTTATTTTCAATTGTTTTACCCTAGGTTAGTATAAGTTATTTTACCTTATGTTGTTTTTAGTTATTTTACCCTAGGCTATATCCTAGTTGAAAGGAGGAATAGCCTAAGATAACAAAAAATATATAACTCAAAATAGAATACCTGAAAATAACCTAGGGTATAATAACTTAGAATAATTTAATGTGCATTAACTTAGAATAACCTAAGATGGAATAACTTAAAATATCCAAAAACCATAAAAGAATAGCCTAAATATATTCTCCTCATTGCTCTAAATTGCAAGGTTGGCAGCATAAGAGAAGGCCATTGTCTGCACTTGTGTGAGCTCTTCAAAGTAGATGGGAATTGGGGAATTACTCGTTTTATGCACCATAACCTCAATTGAAATGCAATGCTTATCATGACCATGTATATGTCAACACAGTCCTTGATTTGAGAAACAAAATCCATGAAAAGAAATGGATTCCTTGTGAGATTGTATGTCTTTCACTACTTCCTCTAGCTCGTCACAGCCCAGAAAGACGATTGTAGAGAACCTTGAAGAAGACAGCTGAGTTCATAACCAGAGGTTCAAATTCTTTATGATTCTGAAGTGTTTGTAGGTAACAGTCTCATTGACATGTATACGAAATGTGGGGACCTAGAGGATGCCAACATGCAATGTGGTCTCCTGGAATGCCTTGATTTTTGGGTATATGAGATGTGAGCAAGGGCGGAAGGCACTAGAACCATCTCAACAGTTGCAGCATGGAGGGTACATTGTACAGGCAGACCCTGTCACCTTTGTCAGGGTGCGCAATACATGTGCTATAGTGTAGCTGCACTTGAAGAATGGAGACACATTCATGAGAAGACAAGTCAAAAGTTTTTATGAGTTGAATGTTCTTGCAAACTATTGCATTATTGACATGTATGCCAAATATGAGAGCATAGAGGACACACAGAATTGCACTGGCAACATCATCACCTGGAATGCCAGCTTGTAGCCATAGAGGCCTTGAAGATGAAGGCCACTTTGAATTCATGTGTTCACTTCACAGTATTTCTGCAACAGTGGATCACCATGCCGGCATGGTTCACCTCCTTGGCTTGGCAGCCCTTTATATGAGGCAGACATTTTCTTCAACACAAATGCCCTTTGATGCAGATTCTTGTGTCTGTGTATCATTGCTCAGTCCTTGCACCATAAATAGTAACGT
>Ga0116230_10001541_pt1 | contig 22057 bp, 21 predicted proteins | sample S1TSphfallax_3_FD_88678 | JGI IMG/M metagenome (GOLD analysis project Ga0116230, IMG submission 88678) | Host-associated microbial communities from peat moss isolated from Minnesota, USA - S1T2_Fd - Sphagnum fallax MG | ecosystem: Host-associated > Plants > Peat moss > Unclassified | place... | reverse complement strand
GTGCGCGATCGACTCGGTGCATTTCGCGAAGCGCAAGGCGGGACGTTGTTTCTCGATGAAATCGGTGACATGGATCCGGCAATGCAAGCCAAGATTCTGCGGGCGCTGCAAGAGCGCAGCGTCACTCCCGTCGGAGGTACGATGTCCCCTGTCGATGCGCGCATCATTGCCGCGACGCACCGGGATTTGGCCGAGCGGATCGCGGAAGGGCGCTTTCGCGAAGACCTCTATTATCGTTTGAATGTCGTGCCCATCCATCTGCCGGCCCTGCGCGAGCGGCTGGCCGATATCGTGCCTCTGGCGGAATATTTTTTGGCACGGGCCGGAAGCGGCAAGCGGTTGACGGCGGCGGCGGCGGCCGCGCTCATTCGATACGCCTGGCCCGGCAATGTGCGGGAGCTCAAAAACGCGATGGATCGCCTTGATGTCACGGTGCACGGCAACCTCATCGACTCAGACGATTTATCGACTATCGACAAATCCGTCTCACCGGAAGCTCGACCTCTCGACTGGCCTGAGGAGGATTTGCCGAGCGCCACTTTGCGATTGGAAGAACTGCTGATCCGCCGCGCGCTCGCTCGCTGCAGCGGCAATCGCACCGAAGCCGCGCGAATTCTCAACATCCATCGGCAAATGCTCTACACGAAGATGAAGCGCCTCGGGATCGACGTGTCCGATGACAAGACACCCGATGTCTTGGAACCGGACGACTGATCACAGCGGCGCTTTACGAAGTCTTTGATTGCCTTTAAGTTTCTCGATGGCATAGGGCATGCAACCCATTCTTGGTGACTACCACCTTTCTTGGAGGCCCTATGAGAACACCACTCACCTTGATTTCCACAAGCGCGCTGACCCTCATGACTGTCAGCGCTGTGAGCCTTGCACAAGAAGTCGCGCCGCCGATCCAACCTATGGCCCCCGCCGCTTCGCAGGCGCTTGTTTATGATCCGCACCAATTCCCCTTCGTACGCGGGGAGATCGAGCAGCTGACCCTCAGCGCACGGGGCGACATCGACGGCTTCATTTTGACGGACGGCACCGAGGTCAAGACCGCACCTTATCTCTCAACGCAGATTGCCTTCGCAATCAAGCCCGGAGATCGGGTAACCGTGCATGGCCTGAAGGCCGCCGCATTGCCGCTGTTAAGCGCGGTCTCCGTTACCGATGAGGCCACGAATCGCACGGTGACGGATTCAGGCACATCGGGGCCGATGAGTCCGCTTCCGCCGCCGGACCCGACTCGTCGCGGTGGTCCCGCGCAGGTCCCCGGTGCGAGCAGCGAGACGACCGGTCGCGTGCGCATGGCTTTGCACGGCCCTCAAGGAGAAGTCAACGGTGTATTACTCGATAACGGCGCCATATTACGATTCCCGCCGGATCAAGGCGCCCAATTGAGCGCCCTGATTGAGCCACGCCAAAGCGTGGTCGCCGAAGGGATCGCGATCACCAACGCGTTGGGCACCGTGGTCGAGGTTCAGCAGATCGGACCTTCGCGCACTCAACTGCTGGCGGTAGGACCACCCTCGCCCCCTCTTGGTGATCGAGGCCCCGCAGGACCGCGCCGGCGTCCGCCACCCCCGGCCTCGTAACGTCAGTCGATTTCTTCAATCCATTATTTTCACGGAGCAGTTTTCAATGCCTCACAAAGACAAGTCAGAGAGTTTGGGCGGTAAGTTGCAGCAACTGTTGTTCAGCCCGAAAGGCGGGATAGAAGGCCTGCTGCTTGAAGTTGACTCAACGCCCATTCAAGTGTCCCTAGAGCCCGGAGAGGCCGATGCCAAGGTGCTCAAGGACGCGGTGGGAAAACCAATCGAGGTAAAAGCCGCGGCTGACCATTCGCCAAAGACGAAGGACAGTGCGCATCCCGTATACAAACTGGACTCCATCACGAAGCTCGCAGGGAAGGCCTATAAATCCAATGGCACGCAACCGATCAAGGGTGTGGTCGCCCGCATTCATTACGCGAAACACGGAGAACCCAACGGGGTGATCTTGGAATCGGGCGAGTTCATCCACACACGACCGCACGGCATGAGGAAGTTGAAACTCGATGTGGGATCGAAGGTCGTTGCTCACGGCGAGGCTCGGACGACCGTGTTGGGTACCGCCTTGATCGAAGCCCATGAAGTCAACCGCGTGACGATCGAGTGAGTGGCCCATTCGCCATGACCGCATCGGCCGATACCGACGTGGATCTGTCACGGCCAGCGCGAGCCGGCGATGGAGCCTATGGATCGAGAGCCTCGAAGCGAAGTCTTCGAGGCCTCGATGGGCTCAATTTTTTCTTGGCCGATGTTCAAAGTGGCGTCGGCCCGTTCTTGGCCATTTATCTTGCGGGATCGGAGTGGAACGAGCAGACCATTGGGATCGTCCTAACGGGCGGCGGCATCGCCGGAATCATCGCCCAGACGCCTGCCGGCGCCTTGGCGGATCGCGTCCGATCAAAACGCGCGTTGATTGCTTGCGGCGTCGTCGCCCTCGCGCTCGGCGCGTTGTTGATCGCGGTTACTCCGGCGTTTTGGCCCGTCCTGGCGGCTCAGACTCTCATTGGCGTGAGTTCGAGCGTCTTTGGACCGACTGTGGTCGCCATCTCCCTGGGTGTCGTCGGACGACAACTCTTCGACCGACGCCAAGGCCGCAACCAAACCTTCAACTCTGCCGGCAATGTGGTGGCCGCAGTCGCGATGGGTCTCATCGGCTACTTCCTCTCCAATCGTGGCATTTTCTTCTTCGTCGTGGCCTTCACGATCCCCACTCTATGGGCCCTATCCCGAATCCGCTCCAGCGAGATTGATTACGAGGTCGCGCGAGGGTCGGATGACGGAGCGCAAGACGCCAACGTATCTCACATCGCAGCGTTGCTGAAGGATCGTCCGCTGCTCATTTTCCTCGTTTGCGCGGTGCTGTTTCATTTTGCCAATGCCGCGATGCTGCCGTTGTTGGGCGAAATGCTCTCCAAGGGGCATGGACGTGCATCGATGATGTTCATGTCGGCCTGTGTCGTGACGACTCAAGTGGTCGTCACGCTGCTCGCCTCCTGGTCCAGCATCAAGGCGCAGCAATGGGGACGAAAACCCTTATTGCTGATCGCCTTTGGCGTTCTTCCCGTGCGAGGAGTGCTCTACACCTTGACTGGCGCAACATCTTCATTGGTGGCCATTCAGATACTTGATGGGATAGCCGCGGCAATTTTTGGCGTCGTGTCAGTGCTCGTCATCGCGGATCTCACCAAAGGCACGGGCCGCTTCAATCTCACGTTGGGTGCAGTAACGACCGCCGTTGGCATTGGTGCGGCATTGAGTCAGTCGATTGCCGGCGGCATCGTTCACCGCTTTGGGTACCACGCCGGCTTTTTGTTTCTGGCAGCCGTGGCTGGCGCCGCTTTCTTGCTCCTATGGATCGCCATGCCGGAAACTCGAGTTTTCGAGAATAGCGTGCGCAGCACGTCGTGATGCGCACATGGCCAGGACCGGGAGAGGGTCCTCGAACCGCGAAATATTGGTGCGCCCGGAGAGATTCGAACTCCCGACACCCTGGTTCGAAGCCAGGTACTCTATCCAGCTGAGCTACGGGCGCGCGCAGGCAGTGTAGCTGTCACGTGCAGGTTCGGGAACTCAAACCTGCAAATCGCCTTAAGGCCCGTCGCACGGGTGCCCAAAACCTTGGCGCAGGGTCCCGAACACGCTTTCCATCCGCGTGACGGCGTCCATGATGTAAAATTACGGTTTTAAATCAGATGCTTATGGTACTTCTTGGTAACGCTGGCGGCTTGTTGCCCATGGCCGTAAGATTCAGGCTTGCTTCGATTAACATTCCTACCGAATAACAGAGGATTTCTGATGAAGGCTTGGACACCGCTCATGTTGGTTTTTGCGCTCGGCTCGGCCGCTCACGGCAATGCCGCCTGCACCTATCCGAATGCGCCCGATGCGCCGCCGGACGGCAACACGGCGACCAAAGAGGAAATGATCGCCGCGAAACACAGTTTCGATCGCTACAACAGCGACATGAATGCCTACCTCGACTGCATCAAGCTCGAGATAGACTCCGCGGTGCCGAAGGATACGTCGAAGCTCTCGGCTGAAGAGAAGAAGAAGGCCGATGAACACTTGAAAATGTTGACGCAGAAGAACAATGCCGCGGTCGACGAGTTGCAGGCCAACGTGGGACGTTTCAACGAACAGTTGAAGGCTTTCAAGGCGAAGAACAAGCCGTGAAATACGCGTGGCCCTGCGCCGCGCGTCTTTGCGAAGGATCATGCAGGCTAGTACGCTCATCACCCCGCGTCTGGCCGAAGAGGCGATAAACTCTCGGCTGACGTGCTTGCCGATCGAATCACTGCCGCTGACGCAGTGTGTTGGCGGGACCTTGCGCGAGAATGTCTACGCCGAGCGCGACACACCCCCCTTCGATCGCGTCACCATGGACGGCGTGGCAGTGGACAGCGAGAGGCTGCGTTCCGGCTCGCGTCGCTTCCACATTCAAGCGACGCAGCCCGCCGGCTCACCGCCGCTCAAACTCGCCCCCGGCGAAAACGCCATTGAAGTGATGACCGGGGCCATGCTGCCCCACGCCGCCGATTGCGTCATCCCAGTCGAGCAATACGATGTTTTCGATGGCTTCATCGCATTGAAGGAATCGATCACCTCGACGCCGTATCATAACGTCCATCGGCGCGGCACCGACAGCCGCCAGGGCATGCTGTTGCTCGAGACAGGCACGCTGCTGCGGGCGCCGGAGATTGCCGTCGCGGCATCGGCGGGCATGGCGCGCGTTCGCGTCAGCAGCCAGCCGGCCATCATGGTGGTCTCGACCGGCGATGAACTCATCGAACCCGGCGAACCCATCGCCGACTTTCAGGTGCGGCGCTCGAACTCCTATGCGGTGGCCGCAACGCTGCGCCGGCGCGGCCTCGGGCGCGTGGGCGACGATCACGTACGCGATGACGAGGACATGCTGCGTGATCGTCTGAAGCTGCATCTAACCACGCACGAAGTCATCATCCTGAGCGGCGGCGTCTCCATGGGACGCTTCGATCTCGTGCCGAAGGTGCTCTTGCAGTTGGGTGTGCAGGAGGTTTTTCACAACATCGCGCAGCGGCCGGGCAAACCCATGTGGTTCGGTATCGGCCCCCAGGGTCAATCGGTATTCGGTCTACCGGGAAATCCAGTCTCGACCTTGGTATGCCTGATCCGGTATGTCGTTCCGGCCATCGCGGAGGCCATGGGCACCCGCCGCGCGCCGCCGGAGCGCCTGGCACTCGCGTCCCCCGTGACCTTTCAACCATCGCTGACTTACTTTTTGCCGATCGAAATAAAACACGACGATTGGGGCCGCTCGTGGGCCGAGCCGCGACCTCCGAACGGATCAGGCGATTTCCTGAGCCTCGCTGGGACCCACGGGTTCGTCGAGCTGCCACCCGGTCCCAACACTTACCCCAGAGGTTTCGTCGCCAGCGTCTACCGCTGGTGACCGCGATTTCATGGAATCCGTCATTCACGACTTTCGCGGCGCGAAACACCCGCTGGATCGATTTTCACGGCCGCTGCATGATCTGCGCATCTCGGTCATGGATCGTTGCAATTTCCGCTGCCCTTATTGCATGCCCAAAACGCATTTCCACGACAACTACCGTTTTCTGCAATCCCGGGAGCGGCTGTCATTCGAAGAGATCGTTCGTCTCAGCCGGCTGTTCGCCGGCATGGGCGTACGAAAGCTGCGGCTGACCGGCGGGGAGCCGTTGCTGCGCTCCAACCTCGCCGACTTGATCGGCGACCTGACGGCCATACCGGGCATCGAGGACATCGCCCTGACCACCAACGGCGTGCTGCTCGCGCGGCATGCCGTCGACCTGCGCGCCAATGGGCTGCGGCGCATCACCGTCAGCCTCGACACGTTGGACCCCGATATCTTCACCCGCATGAGCGGCGGGTACGCAGCGCTCGACGAGGTGTTGCACGGCATCGATGCCGCGATCGCGGCCGGCCTCGCGCCGCTCAAGATCAACGCGGTCATCGAGCGCGGCCTGAACGATCACACGGTCGTCGGCTTGGTCGAGCGCTTCCGCGGCAAACCCGTGATCGTTCGCTTCATCGAGTTCATGGACGTCGGCAACCGCAACGAGTGGCAGCCCGGCAAGGTCGTGCCGTCGAGCGAACTCATCGACCGCATTGCTGCCCGCTGGCCCATGCATCCCGTATCCGAGAACTATCGCGGCGAGGTGGCGCAGCGGTGGCGCTTCGATGACGGCGGCGGCGAGGTCGGATTCATCTCGTCGGTTTCCAGACCCTTTTGCGGCGCGTGCACGCGGGGGCGACTTTCCTCGGAGGGTCGGTTCTATACCTGCCTGTTCGCCACCGAAGGGCTGGACTTGCGCGCGGCGCTGCGCGCCGGTGCCAGCGATGCCGATCTGTCGGCCGCCATCCGGGACACGTGGCTGGGACGCACCGACCGGTACAGCGAGTTGCGCGACGAGATGCGCCGCGGCGCGGCGCAGCCGGCGAAGATCGAGATGTACTACATCGGCGGTTGAACTCATGCGGCGGCCCTTCTCATGACGTTGACTCACTTGGACGAGGATCTGCATCCCACCATGGTCGACGTCGGCGCCAAACCGGTGACGCGGCGCACGGCCGTCGCGGAGGCTCGGGTGCTGTTCCCGGCGGCCGTCGCGGCGGAACTGCGCGGCAACGGCATGCGCTCTGCGAAAGGACCGATATTCGACACCGCCATCATTGCCGGCGTGATGGGCGCCAAGCGCACCCACGAGTTGATCCCCTTCTGTCACCCGCTGGGGCTGGAGAACTGCCAAGTGTCGATCGACCTGGTGGACGACACCGCGGTGATTCGCTGCACGGCGAGCGTGCATCACAAGACCGGCGTCGAAATGGAGGCCCTCGTGGGCGCGAGCATTGCCGCCCTGACGATTTACGATATGTGCAAGGCGTTGTCGCACGACATCGTGATCACCGCGACCCGCTTGGTCGCCAAGGAAGGCGGCAAGAGTTCCTACGCACCAGGGCCCGCGTCTTGAACTCGCCCGCCGCCATCCACGGATTGATCCTGGCCGGCGGCTCGAGTTCGCGCATGGGCCGCGACAAGGCCGCGCTGGTCTACGACGGACAACGCCAGCTCGACCGCGCGTTCGAATTGGCCGGTCGGCATGTATCCCAAGTATTCGTATCCGTGCGATCGATCCAAGCGGAGGACCCGGACCGTGCACGGCGCCCGCTCATCGTGGATTCGGCCGAAGGCGAAGGCCCGATCGTCGGCATCCGCTCGGCGCTCGCCGCATTTCCCGATGCCGCCTGGCTGGTGCTGGCCTGCGACCTGCCTTTTTTGTCGGATGCCGCCATCCGGCAATTGCTGGCCGGCCGCGATCCCAGCGTGTTGGCCACCGCCTTTCGCAGCGCCCATGATGGTTTGCCGGAACCGCTGTGTGCGGTGTGGGAACCGGCGGCGCGCGACGCATTGGCGCTCTATCAGAGCACCGGCGGACGTTGCCCCCGCAAGTTCATGATGCGTCATCCCGTGAAGTTGCTCGAGCCGGAAGATCCGCGGGCGCTCGACAACATCAATACGCCGGATGAGTATGCCGAGGCGCAGAATGCCCTGAACCGTTGAGGAAACCATCCCATGCAGCTGACCATTCAATATTTCGCCCTACTGCGCGAGCAGGCCGGCCGCTCGATCGAGACGCTCGAGACGCTCGCCGCCACGCCGGCCGATTTGTACGCGGAGCTGAATGCGCGCTACGGTTTTACATTGGCGCAGGAGCGTTTGAAAGTGGCGGTGAACAACGATTTTGCCGATTGGTCGCGACGTCTCGAGGCCGGTGATTCGGTGGTGTTCATCCCGCCCGTGGCGGGTGGATGATGCGATTTCGACTGACCGCGACGGCGATCGATACCGTGGCGGCGCGGGCCCACGTATTGCACCCCGGTGCCGGTGGTTATGTGAGTTTCGAAGGCTGGGTACGCGATCATAACGAGGGTCGCGAGGTGATACGCCTCGAGTACGAAGCATTCGACGTCCTCGCGACGAAGGAGGGAGACCGCATCGTGACCGAGGCGCTCGCACGCTTCCCCATCAAACAGGCCCTGTGCATCCATCGCGTGGGCTCGCTCGATCTCACCGACATGGCCGTGTGGGTGGGCGTCAGCGCCACGCACCGGGGCGAGGCATTCACCGCGTGCCGCTTCATCATCGACGAGGTCAAGCATCGCCTGCCGATTTGGAAGCGCGAGCACTACCGTGGCGGGCATTCCGGCTGGGTGAACTGCGAACACTGCGCGGCACCCCACGCCGCCACGCCTGCCGATGCCGCCACGCCAGCCGATGCAACCTGATTATTCGCGTCAAATCCTGCTAAAGGAAATTGGCCACGAAGGCCAGGCGCTATTGGCGCGCAGCCGCGTCTTGATCGTCGGGATCGGCGGTCTCGGCAGTCCGGTCGTGCAATACCTCGCCGGTGCCGGTGTCGGGCACTTGGAACTGGTGGATGCCGACGCTCTCGATGCGAGCAATCTGCACCGCCAGCCCATCTATGCCCTCGCCGATACGGGCAAGGCCAAGGTCGAGTTGGCGCGTGCCGCGATCCTGGCGATCAATCCGAGTGTCGCCGTCCACGCCCATGCCGCGCGGTTCACACCCGACAATGCGCTGGACCTCGTGCGGGCAAACGACGTGGTCATCGACTGCAGCGACAACTTTCTGACCAAATTCCTCATCAACGACGCGGCCGTGCTCGCGCGGCGCCCCGCCATCTTCGCGAGCGTCTATCAGTACGAGGGCCAGCTTCAAGTCTACAAACCAGACCCGGGCCACGCCTGCCTGCGCTGTCTCTGGCCGGAGGCGACGGCCGACGGCGTCGTCGGCAACTGTGCCGAAGCCGGCGTGCTGGGTCCCGTTCCCGGCATGCTCGGTTCGTTGCAGGCGCTGCTGACTTTGAAGATACTCCTAGGATTGCCAGGCCAACTGGCCGGAGAATTGATGCTGCTCGACTTCATGAGTTTCTCGACGACGAAGCTCAAGGCGGCGCGCCGCGCCGGATGTGCCGCGCCCGCCTGCGGCTTGATTAGCGGGCTCAGGGCGAACGCCGACGATGCGAACTTAGGCCCGGACATCGAGGTCGCATCCCTTGCCGGACTGGCCGCGCATACCGAGATCATCGACATCCGCACGGCCGACGAGGTTGCCGCGGCGCCGTCGACGGCGCCGCGGCACATCGCCATGCATGTACTGCTCGCCAACCCGCAACTGCTCCGCGCCGATAGCGATTACGTGCTCGTATGTGCGTCCGGCAAGCGCAGTCTGGCGGCCGCCCGCGAACTGCGCAAACGGGGACTCGCCGTTCGTTCGCTCGCCGGCGGCTTGGGCCGTGCAGGCGGCTGACATGCTTTTCGACAGCAAACTTCCCGACGTTGGCACCACCATCTTTACGGTGATGTCGCGCCTGGCGCTCGAGGAAGGCGCGGTCAATCTGGGTCAAGGGTTCCCCGATTACCCCATCGATCCACGCCTGTCGCAATCACTGATCGACGTCATCGCGGAGGGACGCAACCAATACGCGCCCATGGAGGGGGTCGTCGAACTGCGCGAACAGATCGCGAACAAATTGCAATTGAGCTACGCGCGACGCTTCGATCCGCAAGCCGAGATCACCGTGACCTGCGGGGGTACCGAGGCCCTCTATGACGCCATCCAGGCCGTCGTGCGCGCGGGTGACGAGGCCATCATTTTCGATCCGGCGTACGACGCCTACGAGCCGGCAGTGCGGCTCGCCGGCGGACGCTGCGTGCGCATCCCGCTGATGCCGCCGACCTTTCGATTCGATTGGGATAGGGTCAAGAGCGCCCTCACCGACCGCACGCGCCTCATCATCATCAACAGCCCCCAAAACCCCAGTTGCACGGTCGCCGATGCCGGCGACCTCGAGGCGCTCGCCGCGCTGGTTCGCGATCGGCCCATCAGCATCCTTGCGGACGAGGTGTATGAACACGTGCTGTACGACGGCCGCCGCCATGCGTCGGTACTCGCCCACGCCGAACTGCGCGAGCGCAGCTTCGCCGTGTTTTCGTTCGGCAAGACCTTGCATGCCACGGGGTGGCGCGTGGGCTATTGCGTCGCGCCGCCCAAGATGACGGCCGAGCTGCGCAAGGTGCATCAGTTCAACACCTTCAGCATCGTCTCCCCGCTTCAGCATGCGATCGCTCGCTATCTTGCGCATTTCCCCGACGCCTGGCAGGGGCTCGCCACTTTTTTTCAGGCCAAGCGCGACCTCCTGGCGAGTCTGCTGCGTGGTTCGGGCTTCGAGCCGCTGCCCGCGGCGGGCGCTTATTTCCAATTGGTGGATTACGGCGCTCTCAGCCAGCGCATCGACATCGAATTTGCGGATCGGTTGGTCCGCGCGGCGAAGGTGGCGACGATTCCGTTGTCGCCTTTCTATGCCGAACCGCCGCGGATGACGTTGTTGCGCCTGTGCATCGCGAAGCGCGACGAGACGCTTGAGTCCGCGGCCGAGCGTCTGCGCCGCTTTGCCGGGAGCGCCTAGTCGTCCGGCCAGGGATTACTCGTCAACGGTCCGTCAAGTCCCGTAATGCCGCTTGCTCGACGGCAGACTTTGCCGCTGGCGGATTCGCGATGCGTCCATCAGCATGCGCCCGGCCCAACGGTATACGTTGTTCTCCTTGACGGTGCGGCGCATCAGAACCATTCGGTCACGCCGCTCTTCGCGGTCCATGCGCATGGCGATTTCCATGGCCTCGGCCGTTTCGTTGACGTCGAAAGGATTGATGAGCACCGCCTCCGTGAGCTCGCGGGACGCACCGGCGAATGTGCTCAAGATCAGCACGCCGTCGTCGTCGTCGCGCGCCGCCACGAACTCTTTGGCCACCAGGTTCATGCCGTCATGCAGGCTGTTGACGAGACAAAAGTCCGCCGCGCGGTACAGCTCGAACACGCCCGCGGGTTCTTGATGGGTGTCGATGAGCACGATGGGGCGCCAATCGCCCTCGGCGAATTTTGCATTGATGCGCGCCACTTCATCGTAGGTCTGCCGTTGCAGCGCCTCATAGGCGGGCAGCGTGCTGCGGGACGGCGCGGCAATCTGCAGTAGGCTCAACCGGCCGCGATGGCGTGGGTTCTTGTCGAGAAGGGCTTCGAGCGCACCGAAGCGCTCGATGATGCCCTTGGTGAAATCCCAGCGTTCCACGCCCAGGCCGATCACCACATCGGCTCCAATGTGATGGCGCTCGCGGACCCTCGCGCGGCAGCCGGCCACATCGGGCAGGAACTGCAGCCAGCGCGGTGGCCACTCGATGGAGATGGGATAAGGTGCCACGCGGCAGACACGGCCCTGCAAAGTCACGGTCATCTGCTCATGATCGATCTGGCATTCGACGAAGCGGTCGACGGTTTCGAGAAAGTTTTGGCAATGATAGCGCGTGTGAAAGCCGAGGATGTCGGCCGACAACATGTGCAGCAAGATCTCACGCTTCCACGGGCACACGCCGAAGGTCTCCGCGTTCGGCCATGGGATGTGCCAGAACAGCGCGATCGTCGCCTTCGGTATCTTGGCGCGGATGAGCTTGGGCAGCAGCGCGAAATGATAGTCCTGAATCATGACCACCGGACTGTCCGTGTTCGCCTCCGCGGCGACCACGTCCGCGAATTTTGCGTTCACCTCCTCGTAGGTACGCCAATCCGACGGTCGGAAGGCCGGGCGCACGTACGCCAGGTGACACAGTGCCCACAGACCCTCGTTGGAAAAACCGTAGTAATAACCCTGTTCTTGTTCCGGGGACAGCCACACGCGACGCAACGTGTAGGCCGGATCGTCGGGCGGCACGCGGATCTGATCGAAGCGGTCGACCGTCTCGCGATCCGCGGCACCCGCGCCGTGGGCGATCCACGTCCCGGCACACGCGCGGACGATGGGCTCAAGGGCGGTGACCATGCCGCTCGCCGGTACCTGCACCACGGGGTGATGATCGGCGTCGTAATTGTGGATGTACGGCTCCCGGTTCGACACGATCAGCACCTGCGAGGATTTCAGATGATCGTGCACGACTTGCTTGAGCGCCTGCGGCGTCCAATTTTCCCGGAAATCGATCTCCAGCCGTTGCTGCTGTTCGGCCTCGGCCAGCACTTGGCGGACCTGGCTCAGGATCGGCAGCGATGAACGCGGCGATTTGGCGTTGTCGAGGAAGCGTTTGCCGCGGATGTCGCCGATCAACACGTTCACCCAGCGCCGCAATTGCAGCCAGGCCACGAGCACCAGCAGCAGCGCCAACAGCAGTACGGAGATGCCGAAGAACACGAGCAGAAAATCGCGTGCGGTGCGCTGCCTGCGATCCACGAAAGACAGATCATGCAGCATCAACAGTCTGAACGGCACGGGCTCGGCGGAATCGAAGTCGAAACGGGATATCTGCACCGAACCGGACGCGAGTTGTTCGACACGCGTCACCGGCGGAGTGGCGGTGGCGTACGCGTCGCAGCTGACGGACGGCGGCGTCCGCTCGGTTTGATAGATGGTGGAGCCGTTCGGGCGGCACACGAGGATGGCGAGTAACCGTTCGTCGGACGTGATCTTGGCAAGATAACTGCGCAGTTGCGGCTCGTCACCCTTGGCCACCAGCGCGGTCAGCGGCTCCTCCATGCTGTGCATGGCGAGCTGCGAACGCAGTTCGACGTCGGATCGAAACCACTCCGCCAGCAAGCGCTCGATATAGGGTAGACCGAAGAAAGCCACCACGCAGGAGGCGAAAACCACCGGCAACACGAAGCGCAACAGAATCGAGCGAAGCACTTTGCCTCCGTGTTTGATGGGTAGCCCACTGGGCCCGGCCCGTCAAAATAGCAAAAAGGCATCCACCAGTCTTGGTCTCGGCCCGCCGCCCCGTGTCGTCGTACGCCTACAGGGCGAGTCTCTCTAGGCAGGGACACCGGCCTTGAGCTATGTTGCCATCGTGATGCACCACCTCGCTCCCCTGCCGCCGCGCAATGCATGCTTGTTTCTGGATGTCGATGGCACGTTGATTGAAATCACCGATTCGCCTTTCCACACGCATGCCGACGCGGCACTCAAGTCGCTGCTGCAACGAGTGGCGGAAGCGATGGAGGGCGCGCTCGCGCTCGTGAGCGGGCGGAGCATCGATTATTTGGACGCGCTGTTCGCACCGCTGCACTTGCCGACTGCGGGACTGCATGGCGTGGAACGGCGCGCGGCATCGGGCGTCACTCACAGGGCCGGCGCCGCCGCCCCGCTCGATGCCGCCCGCGAGCGTCTCGCCGCGCTCGTCCGCGCCCATCCCGGCACGGTGCTGGAGGACAAGGTCGGGACGATCGCCGTTCACTACCGGATGGCGCCGCAGGTCGAGAGGGTGGTGCAGGACGCCGTCGCGGCCATTGCACGCAGCCTCGGTGACCGATATCACGTTCAGAACGGCAACATGATGTTCGAGATCAAACCCACAGGCTTCAGCAAGGGCAGGGCAATCGAAGGATTCCTGCGCGAGCCGCCTTTCAAGGGCAGGACGCCGGTATTCGTCGGTGATGATCTCACCGACATCGACGGTTTCGAGGTGGTGCGATCCCACGGCGGCATGGCGGTCGCGGTCGGCGATCGCGTCTCGGCGCAACATCGATTGGCGGATCCCGCCGCCGTGCGCGAGTGGCTTGGCGAGATCGTATCCGCACGCTCCTCGAAGCCCGGGTGATCAGTCGCGGATCTGCCCGCTGCCCCGTATCAGGTACTTATAGCTGGTCAGCTGCTCGACGCCCACCGGCCCACGGGCGTGAAACTTGTCGGTGCTGATGCCGATCTCGGCTCCCATGCCGAATTCGCCGCCGTCGGCGAATTGCGTGGATGCGTTGTGCAACACGATGGCACTGTCGACGCGCGCCAAGAAACGCTCCGCGGCGGCGGCGTTGGCGGTGACGATGCAGTCGGTGTGTTGCGAGCCGTATTGACCGATGTGCGCGATCGCGGCATCCACGTCATCGACCACCCGCACCGCGATGATCGCATCCAAATACTCCGCATACCAATCCTGCTCCGTTGCGGGCTTGACGCGCTCGTCCACCTGCCGGGTCACCTCATCGCCGCGCACCTCGCAGCCCGCGTCGAGCAGCAGCGTGACGAGTGCGGGCAGATGCGAGGCGGGACATCCTCGATCGACCAATAGCGTCTCGGCCGATCCGCACACGCCGGTACGGCGCAGCTTGGCGTTCATCACGATGTCGCGCGCCATGCGCAGATCGGCGGCGCGGTCCACATACACGTGACAGACACCTTCGAGATGGCCGATGACGGGCACGCGCGCCTCCTCGCGCACGCGCGCGATCAAGCTCTTGCCGCCGCGCGGCACGATGACGTCGATGTCGTGCACCATCTCGGACAGCATGTAGCCCACCGCGGACCGATCCGTGCTCGGCACCAGCTGTATGCAGCTGGCCGGCAGACCGACGACGCGCAGACCTTCTTCAAGGCACGAGTGAATCGCGGTGTTGGACTGCAGACTCTCGGACCCGCCGCGCAGAATGACCGCATTGCTCGATTTCAGGCACAACGCGCCGGCATCGGCCGTGACGTTCGGCCGGCTCTCGTAAATGATGCCGATCACGCCGAGCGGCACGCGCAGCCGCTGAATGACCATGCCGTTGGGCCGCGTCCATTCGGCCAGCACCGTACCGATCGGATCGGCGAGTCGGCTGACGTCCTCGAGTCCATGTGCCATCGCCTCGACGCGCTGGTCGGTCAGCTGCAACCGGTCCAGCATGGCGGGCGCCAATGCCTTGGCCGCGGCGTCGCGCATATCCCGCTCGTTCGCGGCAATGATCTTGTGGCGCCGCGCGCGCAGTGCCGCCGCCGCCGCACGCAAGGCTCGATTCTTCTGGTCGGTGGTCGCGACATGCAGAGCCGTGGACGCCGCCCGGGCGGCCCGCCCGATGTCCCTCATCATGCCCGAAATAGTCATCATGTCCGAAATCATAAGGCCTTCAACAACACCAGATCGTCGCGATGCACGATTTCATCGCGACCCCGAAACCCTAGCACTTTTTCGATCTCCGTGGATTTGCGCCCGATGATGCGGGCCGCATCGCCATCCGAATAGGCGCAGATGCCGCGCGCCACTTCGAGGCCGTCCGGACCCAAGATGCTGACCGTGTCGCCCCGCTCGAACCGCCCTTGCGCCCGCGTCACGCCCGCCGGCAGCAGGCTCTTGCCGCTCCGCAAGGCCCGAACCGCACCCTCGTCCACGGCGATCGCTCCCTTGGGTTGCAGAGTTCCCGCGATCCACTGTTTACGCGTCGCCACGGGCGACGACGACGGCACGAACCACGTGCAGCGCGCACCCCCTTCGATGCGCTTCAAGGGATGCGGCGCGGCTCCCTTGGCAATGCACAAATGACATCCCGCTCCCACCGCGATCTTGGCCGCCGCGATCTTCGTCTGCATGCCGCCCGAACCCATGCTGCTGCTCACGCCACCGGCCATGGCCTCGATCGCGGGAGAAATCTCCAGCACCGAGGGAATGAATTCGGCATCCGGATGCTCGTGCGGGTTGGCCGTGTACAGGCCGTCGATGTCCGAGAGCAGGACCAAACAGTCGGCGCTCACCATTTGCGCCACCCGTGCTGCGAGACGGTCATTGTCGCCATAGCGGATCTCGGCCGTCGCCACGGTGTCGTTTTCGTTGATCACGGGTATCGCTCCGAGGGACAGCAGCGTATTCAAGGTCCCGCGAGCGTTCAGATAGCGGCGGCGCAGCTCCGTATCGCCCAGCGTCAACAAGATCTGAGCCACGGTGATGCCGTGCACGTCCAACAATTCCTTGTACGCATGGGCGAGACGAATTTGACCGACCGCCGCCGCCGCTTGACTCTCCTCCAGACGCAGCTTGCCCGCGCTTAGGTTCAAATGGCGCCTTCCCAACGCGATGGCGCCGGAGGAAACCAAGATCACCTCTTGGCCGCGTTTGCGCAAGGAAGCCACATCGGCCGCAAACGTTTCGAGCCAGCCACGGTTCAGGCGCCCTTTTTCGGCATCGACGAGCAGTGCCGAACCCACCTTGACGACGATACGTTTGGCCTCGGTCAAGCGGCGGGCTGCAACTTTACGATCGGCTAGCGTCATGGTGGCCAATATTGCCATTTACTTGGGCAAGCGGCGTCCCCTAATATCCGCGTTCAAATGAATTGCAACGATCAACAGGGGGCGACCATACGTGGGTAGAGAGTACGAACCGACCGTCGGACAGTGGTACGAGGACCTGGAAAACGAAGAAACGTTTCAGGTCTTGAAGGTGGACGAAGATAAGGAAACCGTTGAGATTCAACACCTCGACGGCGATGTCGAGGAACTGGACGTGGACGGGTGGGCGGAATTAGACCTCGAACTCACCGAAGAACCGGAGGGCTGGTCCGGGTCGAAGGCCGAGAGAGACGCCGAAGACGAGGAAGAGGAGGATGAGGACTGGGATGAGGACGACGATGATGAGGACGACGACCTAGACGACGACGACGACGAAGACCACGAAGAGTACTAAACCACTTCGAGCCATCCATGCGTATCGGGCGCCTCGCCTTGTTGGATCGCCACCAACTGAGCGCGCAGCGCCCGGGTCACCGGTCCCACCTCACCGTTGCCCACGCGATGCTCGGCACCGCGATAGATCAGCGTGCCGACGCCCGCGAGTACCGCGGCGGTTCCGGAGAGCGCCGCCTCGCCCGTTTTCACCCATTCAAGCATTTCGGCGACGTCGAGGATCCGCTCCGACACCGCGTAGCCCTGGTCACGCGCCAATGTGAGGAGCGAATCACGCGTCACGCCGTGCAGAAAGGTCGAGTCCAGCTGGCGCGTGAGCAGCTCGCCGGCGCGCACCAACAGAAAATTCGCGGCGCCGGTTTCCTGCACCTCGCCGCCCGGGCAGAACAATACCTGATCGACTTGATATTCGGCGCGCGCTGCCAAGGTGGGACCGATGGCGGCCGCATAGTTGCCGCCGGTCTTGACCATGCCCATCTGCGCAGCGGAGCGCGTGTTCTGATCGTCCACGAGGATGCGAAGCGCCTTCATGCCGCCGGCGAAGTAGTCCCAAACCGGGCTCGCCAGCACCAACAAGGAGGCGTCGGCCGACGGCGTCGCCGCCGCGCCAATGTTCGCGGTCGTACCGAACAGGAGGGGACGAAGGTACAAAGCGCCTGGAGCTTCCGGCACCGCCTCACGACACCGGTCGATCACGGCGCGCACCATGTCCTTGAGCTGCGCCGCATCAGGTTCGGGCAGCACGAGCCGCCGAGCGCTTTGCTGCATGCGTGCAATATGGCGATCCATGCGAAAAACATGGATCGAGCCGTCGGCGCGTCGGAATGCCTTGAATCCCTCGAAACAGGTGCTGGCGTAATGCAGGACGTGCGCAGCCGGACTGATCTCGATCGGTCCGACGGGCTTGATTTCGGCGGCGCTCCAATGCCCCTCATGGAACGTGGCCACCGCCATGTGAGAGGTCAACAGGGAACCAAATGAGGGTCTCTGGGGTTGTGACGTCATGAAGTCTGCACCTTGGGTATGAATATCGTCGCCGGATGCTCGAGAAGTCCCTTGAGCATCTGAATCATTGCCGCAGCATCATAACCGTCCACGAAGCGATGATCGAATGACGACGACAAGTTCATGATTCGGCGCACCACGATGGTGCCGCCGTGCACGACCGGGCGTTCCGCGGCCTTATTGAGTCCGATGATGGCCACCTCCGGAGCATTGATGACCGGCGTCGAGGCGATACCGCCCAATTTGCCGAGGCTGGTCACCGTGATCGTCGAGCCCACGAGTTCATCGCGGGTCGCGGTGTTGGCGCGCGCACGTTCCGAGACGCGGCGGATCTCGGCCGCGAGGTCCCACACCGACAGGCCCTGGGCGTTGCGTACGACCGGCACCTTGAGCCCATCGGGCGTTTGCGTCGCCACGCCGACGTGCACGGCGCGATGCCGCACCAGCACTTCGCGTGTCGCGTCGTAGCAAGCATTGCACTGCGGGAACGAATCGAGCGCCCGCGTCAGCGCGAGGACGACGAAGGGTAAATAAGTCAAACTCGGCACCGCTTGCGGCAATGACCCATTCAAGTGCTGCCGCAACGACTCGAGTTCGGTGACGTCGACCTCTTCGACGTAGGCGAAATGCGGGATGGTGCGTTTGGCCTCGGTCATGCGCTGGGCAATGAGCCGGCGCAACCCGATCACTTTGATTTCGGTGGTTTCCGGCACCGTCGCTCGGACGGCGGGCGTTTCCGCGGAAACGTCGCGGGGCGTCGGCTGGCTGCCCAGCGCCAGGTCGCTGCGCAAAATTCGGCCGCCGGGACCCGAACCCGCAACGGTCGCCAGGTCGACGCCCGCTTCGCGCGCCCGGCGGCGATTCGCGGGAGAGGTCATGACCCGGCCCGACCGCGGCGCGACGGGTGCCGCGGCCGCGGCGACCACCTGCGCCTGAGCAGGCGCCACCGGCGCCTCGACGGCTGCCGCCTGCGCCGCAACGGCCGCCGCCCGCGGGGAGTCGACTGTCGGCGCCGCCGCCGTGTCGAACACGATCAACGGTGACCCGACCGCGATCTTGTCGCCGGGTTCACCGGTGATCGAGACCACCCGGCCGCTCACCGGCGCAGGTACTTCGACGGCCGCTTTGTCGGTCATGACCTCGACGATGACCTGGTCCTCGTCGACCGACTCACCCGGTTTGGTATGCCATGCGACGATCTCCGCCTCGACCGTGCCCTCCCCCAAGTCCGGCATCTTGAATACGAACTGGCTCATGCTGGCTCCATGACGGCCGTGAGGGCCGTCCTCACGCGTTGCTGACCGGGAAAATATTCCCACTCGAACGCATGCGGATAGGGCGTATCCCAGCCGGCTACGCGTTGGATGGGCGCTTCCAGATCCCAGAAGCACTCTTCTTGTACCACCGACAATATCTCGGCACCGAAGCCCGAGAAACGCGTGGCCTCATGCGCCACCACGCAACGCCCCGTCTTGCGCACGGAGCTGCAGAGGGTGTCGACGTCGAGCGGCACCAGTGAGCGCAGGTCGATGATCTCCGCATCGAGCCCCAAGGCCGCCGCCGCCGCCAACGCGACGAACACCATGGTGCCATAGGTCACCACCGTCACGTCGGTGCCACTGCGAACGATGTCGGCCTTGCCGAGCGGCACGGTGTAATAGCCTTCGTTGACCAGGCCCTTCGGGTGCGCGCTCCAGGGCACGGCGGGCTTGTTCGGGTCACCGTCGAAAGGTCCGTTATAGAGGCGCTTCGGCTCGAAGAAAATCACCGGATCGTCGTCCTCGATCGATGTGATCAACAATCCCTTGGCATCGTATGGATTCGACGGCATCACCACCTTGAGGCCGCTGACGTGCGTGAAGATGCCCTCCGGGCTCTGCGAATGCGTCTGACCGCCGCGAATGCCGCCGCCGCACGGCGTGCGGATGGTCACCGGCGCATGGAACTCGCCGGCACTGCGATAACGGATTCGTGCCAGTTCGCTCGCGATCTGGTCGAAGCCGGGATAAATGTAGTCGGCAAATTGGATCTCGGCGACGGGCCGCAGACCGTTCACGCCCATGCCGATCGCGGCCGCGACGATGCCGCCCTCGGCGATCGGCGTATCGAGCACGCGCTGTTCACCGTACTTGCGCTGCAGGCCCTCGGTGGCGCGAAACACTCCGCCGAAATAGCCGATATCCTCGCCCATCAGCACCACCGATGGATCGCGGCCGAGCATGATGTCCATGGCCGAATTCAAGGCTTGAATCATGTTCATGTTGGCCATGTCGATCAGCGCCTTTCCGCACGCATCAGGGCACGTTGCCGCTGCAGATTCGCGGGCATCTCCTTGAACACGTCCTCGAACATCAAATCGGCGTTGAGACGCGGGCCCTCGGTCATGGTGCCGTGGGTCACCGCCTCCCGCCAACTCGCCGCGACCAGGGTGTCGAGTTCCGCGGCGAGTTCGGCATGCCTCACTTCCGACCACTCACCCAGCGCGATCAAGTGCTGCTTCAGCCGCAGCACCGGATCCCCGAGCGGCCAGTGCTCATGATCGTCCTTCGCGCGATAGCGCGCCGGATCGTCGCTGGTCGAATGCGCGGCGGCTCGGTACGTGACGAGCTCGATCAGCGTGGGTCCGGCGCCGGTTCGCGCCCGCTCCGCCGCCCAATGCGTGACGGCATGGACGGCGAGAAAATCGTTGCCGTCGACGCGAATGCCCGCAATACCATAGCCCGGACCTCGCGCCGCGAAAGAACGCTGCTCGCCGCCCGCGTAACCCTGAAAGGTCGAGATGGCCCATTGGTTGTTGACCACATTGAGAATGACCGGCGCCTGGTACACGGAGGCGAACAGCAAGGCATGATGGAAATCGGCTTCCGCGCTGCTGCCCTCGCCGATCCAACTGGCCGCGAGATGATCCTCCCCCTTGATCGCCGCGGCCATGGCCCAGCCCACCGCCTGCGGAAACTGCGTCGCCAAATTGCCCGAGATCGAAAAGATGTTGCCCGCCTTGGAGTGGTACATCACGGGCAATTGCCTGCCCTTGCACATGTCTTGCGTGTTCGACAAGAGCTGGTTCATCAGATCGACCAGCGGCGTGCCGCGCGCGATGTGCAACCCCTGATTTCGATAGGAGGGGAACAGCATGTCCCCCGGCCGCAGCGCCATGCACTGGGCGACCGACACGGCCTCCTCGCCGAGGGAACGGATGTAGAAAGAGATCTTGCCGGCGCGCTGGGTGCGCTGCATGCGCTCGTCGAATATTCGCGTGAGCAACATGTGTCTCAACCCTACTTGTAATTCCGCGGGGTCGAGGTGCGGATTCCACGGTCCGCGCGCCACGCCCTCATCGTCGAGTACCCGTACCAACTCGGTCGACAGGAACTCAATGTCACGAGCCCGGGCATTGACGTCGGGCCGCGTCACCGTGCCGGCCGCGGACAAGTGCACGTAGCTGAAATCAGGTGCCTCACCCGGCCGCGCGGGAGGATGGGGCAGATGCAATCTAGAGGGGGGGTTCGTCATGATTGACCTCGTTCACGATCTAGCGACAATTGATGCGACGAAACGGCGGATGCGGGCGCTCGCGTCGCGCAATGCCGCCTCTTCCGCCGCGAAGCACACGCGCACGAAGCCCGCCGTGTCGGCGCCGAATGCGCCGCCGTCGATGACCGACACCCCTTCCGCGGCATACAGACGCCTCATGAAATCGTGTCCCGACAAGCCGGTGGCGCGAACGTCCACGAGCATGAACATGCCCGCATCGGGCACGACGCAGCGCAGACCTGGGGTGCCCTCGAGACCGGCGAGCAGCACCGCGCACCGTGCCGCGCAATACTCGCGCATTGCCGCCTCAGCGGCCGGCGCAACGGCGAGCGCCGCGAGCGCGGCTTCCTGTATGAACCCCGGCAAGCCGTACAGCATGCACAAGGACAACGCCTCCACGTGCGCGACCAACGCCTTCGGTGCCACCATCCATCCCGCCCGCCAACCGGGCATGCAATGCGATTTGGACAGACTCCCAATGGTGACGACCTGGTCGGGAAGTGTCGCCGCCAAGCTCGGCACCCGGCCTCCGAGTGCCAGCCCCGCGTACACCTCGTCGGCGACGATCCACAAGGCGTGACGCTCGGCGAGCGAGCCGATTCGAGCGAGATCGGCTTCGGTCAAGATGACGCCGCTCGGATTATTCGGCGTGGCAAAAAATATCGCGCGGGTCACGGGCGAGATGAGTTGCTCGAGCGCCGCCACGTCCACACGAAAGCCTCCCGCGGCCGGCGCGGGTGCGCGCACCATGCGCGCACCCGCGATTTCGAGCGTGGCCGGATACGTCGGATACAGCGGCTCGAGCGCCAGCACTTCGTCGCCCGGTCCGGCGAGACACAAGGACGCCGCAAACAGGGCATTCTGTGCGCCCGCCAGGAAGACCACGTTGTCGGCATCGACATCCTGACCGCAGCGCGATCGGTGTTGGGCGGCGATCGCCTCGCGCAGCGGCCGGCGTCCGGT